>Ga0114951_10001494_pt1 | contig 28748 bp, 30 predicted proteins | sample AM7aDNAmetaG_FD_88677 | JGI IMG/M metagenome (GOLD analysis project Ga0114951, IMG submission 88677) | Freshwater microbial communities from Finland to study Microbial Dark Matter (Phase II) - AM7a DNA metaG | ecosystem: Environmental > Aquatic > Freshwater > Lake | place: Finland: Lake Alinen... | reverse complement strand
TCAATTCCCGGTTCTTCACTAAAATGACCTCCTCGTTTTGCATGCGGCACCCCCTTTGAGTGCGACATAATAGAGGACATTTCTACTTTGCTAAAAGCGGACATTATCACTTTGCGGTTACATATTCTTTTTTTTAGGGAATGAGGGAAAAAAGCGACAAAAAGATACGGTTTCTTCAAGAGATGAAGCTTAAGAGAGCTAAAGCAAAAACAAGGGAGCGAGAACTTAGGAAATGGGATTAAAAGAATATGAACGGAGGAGAAAAACTAGGCTTCGAAGTAGAGAATGCGGGAGCAGTTCTCACAAACGATGATCTGATCTCCGAGCCTTATTTCGTTAATAAGCTGAGGTCGCAGCTTCATCTGACAAGCAGAGCAACTTTCGCCATTTACAGAAGCAAGAGCTAGCCCCTGTTTCTTGACGGAGATCCTGCTGTAAAGCTCTCGAAGCTCAAGAGGCAACTGCGCAACAGCTTCGTCTCGCTGCTTCTGCATATCCGCAAGACGGATTTTCAAGGTTTTCTCCTGCGCGACCATTTCATCTTCTTTTTCACGAAAAGATTTCTCTATTACAGCGAGTTTTTCTTTTTCTTTACGCGTCTCATCTTTTGCCGCATCCACTTCATCCAGAACATGGATGATCCCTTCCTCAAGAAGCGAGTTGTCCGCCTTGAGCGAAGCGACTTCCTGTTGCAACGCAGCGTATTCCTTATTCGTCTTCACCTGAGAGAGCTGCCCGTCGAGCTTCTTGATCTGCAGTTCTTTTTGAGAAAGCTCCAACTCCCGGTCTTTCAGCTTCACTTGAATATCCTTGAGGGATTTTTCAAGATCATGCAAACGTCCCTTCTCAGACTCCAATTCGGTCTTGAGCTGAGCGCGTTTTGAGGGAATATCCTCCAAAAGCCCCTGAGACTGGTGGATCTCACTATCCAAGAGCTGAGCTTTTTTGAGAGTATCGAGATGTGGGATTATCGAGTTCGTCATAAGTGGGGTGGATTATAGAAGAGATAGGAGACGTCATCAAGAACGAAATAAAAAAACAATGAAATAAAAAAACAACGCTATCAGCGGTGGTTTAGCGCGATAGATAATTCCGAGAGAAAAGCAACTTCCTCCGGAGTCAAACGAGAAGCCTTCATAAAACTCACCGGAACAACGGGATCACAACAGACCCCGACTTCGTTTTCCGTCGCTGGATCGTCGACAATAATCCGCGATGGCAACCATTTGCAAATCCGGATGGCCGTATTTTGAGGCTCCCCCCCGCAAAGGCCCCCATACTCAAAAAAACTCAAACGATCACTGAACCCATTCATCTTGAGGATCTGGCGACGATCCAATTCTGGATAGAAGAGATAGAGAACGGCATCATTGGACATCAATACCCATAGCTTCCTTATCTCCGACTGCAGTTCTTCAATGGAATAATCGCGCATCGACCGGTAGAAAATCCGCACCCATATCTGAGCGTCCTTGCTTTTAAAAAGAAAGGGAGCCGCATTCACGTCATCCAGAATCACTTTATCCGAGTGAAGTTCCTGCATTGACGATCGGATGGATTGGAAGATCTCCTGACGGAAGACGCACTCCGGGGCGACAATCATCACGGAACCTCCAGGAAAGGACCCGTTTGATTCTTTTTCTCCAAAGATTCTATCCAATGGGCAAGCACAAATTTTCGCAAGTTCGGTTTCGGATCCCAAACCCGGTAACGAAGGGGCTCCACATGAAGCGCTGAAGAAAAGTGCCGGGAAGGATCCGCTAAATCCATCCATCCCAACCACCCCAGCTGGACATCAAGCTGTTTAAGTACAAAACCTGAGAACCGCTCAAAAAGCAGTTCCCCTTTCGTCTCTTCGGCTTTGCCGCCTACGACGACGTAAAACTCAAGTTGCGGATTAAGCTCATGCCCGACCTTCATCATCTTATAGCCTTCAGTCAGAGATTCGGCGCTTGGCTTCAGGAAAAGCACCCATTTATCCAGCAAACAAACAACCTGTTCAAAGTGAAGCAACTGCCGATACTCAAAATCCAAAAAAATATCACGATTCCGGAGCATGCCCCGGTTCTTGTCCGGCATCTCCGGACCGATCAAATCACGAAGTTCATCCCAGTAAAGAGCATAGCGCCGTACATGTTCTCCGAAGAGCTCCGGCGCACCCACTCTTAACCCCGGCGAATCCTTAGAATGTCGCGGCAACACGCTCACAAGAGAACAGGCCTTATCCGGATCGGCGATCTGTGAGGCAAAAAAAGAATTAAGAAAAAGTGAATCACCTTCGCCATCCGGACTTGAAACGCCTAAGACCTGCACCTCGGATAACCGGCAAGACGCAACATCTTCAGTAACGGCACCAAAAAGCGGCGAAATATCCTTTAATCCGCGTACCAGCTTTTTCACTTCCTCACTCATCAGGCTAACTCCACATAGGAATCAGCACCGCCATAGGCATTTTCTCTTTGCCTAGGCTGACTGGGATCAACCTGCCATTCCCCATCCACAATAAACTTATACCGGAACACCTTAGACTCTACGGGAATGACCTTCTGCCAAAGTCCGTCTTGATTACGGCGCAAAAGGGGCTCCGCAACCCAGTGATTAAAATCCCCGGCGATTTCCACGGAGGAAGCCGTCTTACTTGAAAACTGAAAAAGAATACCGTCCGAAACTTGACGCGGTCCAAAATGGTTCTGATAAACTTGATCCCAACCCAGCTCTTTCTTCGGCAGCTTTCGATTCCAATCCCGTTCCAAAAACTCCACCGCAAGATTGAGATAATCCTGAAAGGCCTGCGATTGAGGCCCATATTGAACAATGCTCTGCCCTGCTGCCGCCGCTTCCTTGAGACTGACATGCTCATGAATGATCGTTGTAAAGAGCCGGTCCTTAAAATGTTTACGCACTTCGTCGTAGATCTCATGGGAAAAGTTCATTTGAGAGTTAAAAAGCGTCAGAAGCGCATGAATGGCAAGCGGTATCTCCCGACTTCGGTTTACGATCTGAAGGGTCTCTGAAATTTTCGCAAGGCCGTGCAGCGAAAAAAAGGAAGGCTCAACGGGAACAATGATCTCGTCAGCCGCGTTCAGGGCATTCCAGGTCAGCATACCGAGATTGGGAGGACAATCCAGCACCACAAAATCATAGTGCCGCTGATCTTCAAGAATAGTGCAAAGCAGTTCACGCAGTTTAAGATGATAATTAGGCATAAAGCCGAATTCTTCCTCGATCGCATTCAAACTCGCATCACAAGGAATAAGATCAAAATCCTCCCGAAGGCTTTGAATGGCCTGGGCAAGAGACGGTTTGACACGCGGAAGCGGGCTTAAGAGGTCGTAGAGGGTCGGCATTCCCTTCTGAGTTTTAATCCCCAACCCGCAAGTGGAATGCCCTTGAGGATCCAAATCGACCACGAGAACCTTCTTCTGAATAAAATTTAAACATGCGGAAAAATTGATGCTGGTCGTAGTTTTCCCGCATCCGCCTTTCTGGTTCGCGATAGCAATGACTCTCAAAAAGATAGTCTCCTTCAATTAAAGAATTTCTCACTTATGTAACGGCTCGTCTTAGTAAAGCTTTATAATAATGAATCCCTGGAGGGGAAGGCTCAATCTATGGACAAAACATTTAGATGATAAATATAAAATCCAGCATCGCTTTAATAAGAACATAAGTCGCGGAGAGAATATTTAAGAATCCGGAAGGTTACTTGAGACGGGCTAGGAGCGGCGATCAGTGCTTATCGAAAATAAGAAGCCGCTCGATGGGAACAATCCCCTTGATGTCCCCCGCTCGATCGGTCACAACGGCATAGGATTGTCGCTTTTTCTGAAGTGTCAGGAAGGCTTTCTCCAGAGAGGTATCCTCCGGGATAAAGATCGGGGCCCGGAGAAAATCATGCAGTCCCCGCGCATTTTCCTCCTCCCAAAGAATATCGAAAACATAGACCATCCCCATGACGATCGAAGGGATTTCTTCGTAAACAAGCATCATGCGAGCCTGCGTTTCCCTCGCGATCCGCTTGACATCGGCTATCTTGCTATGAATATCGACCTTCGGGACCTTCCCTATCGGCACCATGACGGACTGCACCTGGATCCGCTCAAAATCAAGGATGGTGTGGATCAATCTCTCTTCTTGCGGCCCCACGATGCCACGGTGAGTGCTCTCTTCGATCAAGGAACGGAACTCCTCCTCGTTGACAAAAATATCCCGAACCTGGCCCTGCTGAAATGACGGCCAGAAGAAGCCCAGAACTCTGAAGAACAAGATGATGGGACCATAGAGAACCATTTTAAGCCCTCGGAGCCAGAAGGTCCTCCCCAGGAGAAAAGGGATCGCGTTCAGGCGCCCGAAATCTTTGGGCACCATTTCGGCAAAAATAATAAGGACCGGGGCAATCGTCAACATGACAGCCCACTCACTGTTCCAGCCAAAAGAGTCTTTAAAAATACATGTTGCGATAGAAATAGCGATGACATTCACGGCATTGTTCCCGATCAGGATCGCTGTCAGAAAATAATTGGGGTGCTGCTGGAGCTGCATGATGAACCGGGCCTTCTTGTCACCCGCATCGGCCATCTCCCGGAGCTTCAGCTTGTTCGCAGTAACAAAGGCCATTTCCGAACCGGAAAGAAAAGCCGAAGCGACCAGCGAAAAGAAGAAAATGGCCAATAGACCAATCACGGTTTCCTCCTGACAATAACATGGTGGATACGCTGACGCACCATATTCTGGATCGCAAAATCAAAGGCTTCTGTGTTCAAAACTGCACCCTTCACCGGAACGACTCCCATTTTTTCAAAAAGATATCCCCCGAGAGTCGTAGCCTCCTCAGCCGTAAGGTGCGAGGAGAAAAACTCATTAAATTCCTGCAAATTGATCTTTCCCTCCACGAGGTAAAGATCCTCCCCCATGCGCCTTATGGGATTCTCAACCTTGGCGTACTCATCGTAAAATTCCCCGAAAATTTCCTCCAGGATATCTTCCTGCGTTACCACCCCCGCCGTCCCGCCGAACTCATCCACGCAGACGGCAAAACGCTCGTTCTTGATACGGAACGTCTCAAGAAGATCATCGATCCTCTTACTTTCCGGCACAAAAAGTGATTCCTTCATGACCTGTTTCACATCCGGCCGGGGCTCCTGCAAAAGATAATTCTGAGATTCCACAACGCCGAGGATATGATCCAGAGAACCCTGGAAAACCGGCAGGCGCGTGAATTGATGCTTTCGTATCAGTTCCTCATGTTTGTCGGAAGATTCTTCGATGTCGAGCCCCACCAGATCGGTGCGGGGAGTCATGATATCCTTGACCGGCCGTTCGCCGAGATCCAGCAGTTTCTGGATCATATGACGCTCCTGCCCTCCAAGAACGCCTTCTTCTTCTCCGATTTTCACAAGGACTTTCAGTTCCTTTTCGGAGATCATGTCCGACTGTTCGATCTTCTCATGGACCAGCAAAGAAAGGATATGGTCAGTGGCAAAGCGCATCAGGATCCTAAAAGGGGCGAACAACATCGCAAAGAACTTGAGCGGCAAAGAAACGATCAGCGCCGTCCGGATCCTTGCCCGGACCGCAAGGATCTTCGGAAACATCTCGCAAAAGACGATGAGAAAAACAGTAAATATCGTCATCCATGCGCCGAGGCCGGAACCTCCGAAAAGCTTGAGAACAACGAGGGTCACCGTCGCCGTCGCAAGCGAATTCACAAAAAGATTCCCGATCAGAACGGTCGCAAGTGTCTTCCTCGGCTTTTCCAGATGTTCAAAGATCCATTTCGAAGCGTGAGGGTATTGTTCTTTAAGCTTGCGTTTATCGAGTTTGGAGAGAGAAAAAAGGGCCGTTTCGGAAGCTGAAAAAAAGAAGGAAAGAAGAAAAAGCCCCCCTAAAACAATGAGGTGCAAGGATGTATTCATCTTTCAGACTTCCTGTAGAGTGAATGCGTTTGAATGTAGCGAAGAACTTTCAGAGGGACCGCTGCCTCTGCGGATTTTTCATTCCGAATCGTTTCCCGGATCCCGGAGGCTGAAATCGGACATAAAGGCATCTGGATCCATTCAACACGAGCCCCCAGGGGCACCGGGCCTCCGTAATTTTCTCTCTTTGCGACAAGGAAGCGGACCCATTTTTTGAGTTCGTCCGCGCGCTGCCAGGAATCCAGTCCTTCCAGAGAGTCCCCGCCAAGGATCATGAAAAATTCAGCTCCAGGATATTTTTTTTTAAGCTCAATAACCGTATCGATCGAATAGGAGATCCCCTTCCTCTGAATCTCACAATCAGACACTTCGAGTCCCTTCTGACCTTCAACCGCAAGACGGACCATTTCACAACGGTCCTGAGGAGAATTCAAGAACGTTTTTTTTTGTTTATGAGGAGATTGATAGGTAGGAACCAGGATCACCTTGCCGAGCGAGAACTGGATCAGGGCCTTCTGAGCAAGCTCCAAATGCCCTAGGTGGACCGGATCAAAGGTCCCTCCCAAGATACCGATCTTCATGCAGAAAGACCGCCTTTAGGTGCGAATATGACCGTTCCCTACAACGATATATTTGTAAGAAGTAAGACCGTCTAGCCCCATAGGCCCCCGCGCGTGGACCTTGTCGGTCGAAATGCCTATCTCCGCGCCGAACCCGTACTCAAATCCGTCAGAAAAACGCGTGGAGGCGTTGATCATCACGGAGGAAGAATCCACCCTCGCCTTAAACGCCCCAGCCGCATTTTTATCCTGAGTCACGATCGCATCCGTATGATGAGAGCCGTGGGTCTCGATATGGCCAATGGCCTCGTTCAGGTCCTTGACGATGCGTACCGCGAGTATTCTTTCAAGAAATTCATAGCCAAAATCACTCGCCTTCGCGCGTTTCGCCCAGGGTATGTAGCGACAAGTGGTCGAATCCCCACGAACCTCGCAACCGCCGCGCTTCAAGGGATCAGCGACGAGAAGCAAAAACTTTGCCGCGATCTCACGATGCACCAGAAGAGTCTCCATCGCGTTACAAACCCCCGGGCGCTGCAATTTGGCATTCAGCGTGATCGCAATGGCCTTCTTGAGATCGGCCTTTTTATCCACATACACATGACAGATCCCCTGATAATGCTTCACTACCGGGATCCGGGACTTCTCCACGACCCGGCGTATCAATGGCTCCCCGCCACGCGGGATCACCAGATCGATCCGGCCTTCCTGTTTTAAAAGAAAATCCATGGCCTCATAGTCAGGAGTCTTTACAAGGTTTATATGAAAAGAGGAAAGACCGTAACACTTGAGGGATTGCTGGAAGATCGACGCGAGCGCGCGATTTGAAGCTGCGGCCTCACGCCCGCCCCGAAGGATCGCAACATTTGAACTTTTGAGACAAAGGGCCGCGCATTCCACCGTCACATTCGGTCTGGATTCATAGATCATTAGGATCACGCCCAGGGGTACCGTTACCTTCTCAATCTTGAGCCCGTTGGGCCTCGTCCACTTGGCCAGAACCCTGCCGATCGGATCTTTCAGGCGTGCAACGGTCCGAACCCCGTCCGCCATGGCCTTGACGCGCTTTTCATTGAGTGTCAGACGATCGATCATCGCAGGTGAAAGCCCAATCGCCTTGGCTTTCTTGATATCCCTGCTATTTTCGCTCATAAGCCAAGCGCTGTTCTTTTCAAGACGGGCGGCAACATCGATAAGCAGCGTTCTCTTAAAATCCGTCGACCACTGCGCCGCCGCGGCAGCCGCCGGGCGCGCATTCACAAGCATGGTCTCCAGTTCCTTCTTCCAGCTCATCGTTCGCTCCAGAGCACAAGATCATTCCGGTGAATTACTTCGTCAGAAGCTTTACTGCCAAGGATCGCCTGGATCTCCCCTGTCTTCTTCCCCGCAATACGCCCAAGATCACGGCTGCTGTAATGAACAACACCTCTCCCGAGAACCTTACCTTCGAGAGTCTCCACTTCGACGACCTGCCCCGCATCAAAGTTCCCCTCGACCTTAACGATTCCGCCCGGTAAAAGGCTCTTTTTCCCGAGAAGCGCCTGAGAAGCCCCGGCATCGATCGTCACGCTGCCGCTCCGGGTTGCTGAGAACGCGATCCACTTGTGCCGCATATCTTTTCGAGCTCCTGAGGTAATAAATAACGTTCCGACATCCTTCCCAGCAATGATATCCTGCAAGATATGGGGCTGATGACCATTCACGATCATGAAGGGAATCCCGAGCTGCATGGCAACGCGAGCAGCCTTGAGTTTTGCCCGCATCCCGCCGACGGTCTCCTCACGATTTTTATCCGCCAGATGCATCACAAGCTTGCTGTCGATCTCGTCTTCGGATGTCACCTCCCGCACACGCGTCCCGTCCTTGAGCAAGAAACCTTCGGCGTCGGAAAGATTGATCAGAAGGTCCGCTCCCACAAGATGCGCCACGTGAACTGAAAGAATGTCATTATCGCCAAAAGCTATCTCTTCGACAGCGACCGTATCATTTTCATTGACGATCGGAAGGATATTGAGTTTCAGGAGCGTTTCAAGCGTGTTGCGCGCGCAAAGGAACCGTTTGCGGTCTTCCAGCCCATCACGGGTAAGGAGGAGCTGCGCGGTATGGACATTCTTCTTGGCAAAAAAAGTCTCATAGGCATGCATGAGCTTTCCCTGCCCGATCGCGGCGCAAGCCTGGAGTTCCGCCATTTCCTTCGGCCGCTTTTTGAATCCACAGCTCTTCATCCCCAGCGCGATCGCGCCCGAGCTCACAAGAACCGGCCGGCGGCCTTTCCTGATAAGAGCATGGATCTCCTGGCAGACACGCGCGTGCTCTTTATGGGAAAAACTTTCTCCTCGGGTCTTGAGAATGCTTGTCCCGATCTTGATGACGATCTTTTGTGCGTGGCGGATGCGTTCAGACATGGCCTTCTTTTTCGATCCTCTCATGAATGAATTTCATGAGGGATTCTACCCCTTCGCCGGTTTTCACCGAAATTAAAAAATAGATCTGCCCCGAAGTTTTCAGCTCTTCCTCGATTTTCCCGAGGTCTTTCCCTAGATCGATTTTATTGACCACCACCACGCTAGGGATCTGGCGATAAGCCGCGTCGTTCTCATAGGTGATCCGCTGCAGAGTGCTCAATCCCGCGATAGCCGTGGGTGAAAAATTCAACGTGGCATCGATCATGAACACGATCAGCTTGGCTCGGGCCAGATGCCTCAAGAAATCAGTGCCCAGACCGCGCCCATCCGTAGAGCCCTCAAAAATCGAGGGAAGCTCGCAAAAATTGATCTGCTTATAATCATCATAAGGATGAACGCCTAGCACCGGACTACGGGTCGCGAACGGATAATCCTTGCCTTCCACCGGCGCGCGGGTGAGGTGATGGAGAAGGGATGACTTTCCGGAACTCGGGAGCCCCACGAGAAACACATCGGCCATGATGCGAAACTCCATATCGATCTCAAGCTGCTCTCCTTCTTCACCCGATGTCGCCGTTTTGTCACCAATATTCCCTGAACCGCCGCGGCCACCGCGTGCAATGATCACTTCATCACCCTCGAGATAAAGGTCACGGATCGCAAGATGATTTTCTCTCCGGAAAATAGAAGTTCCGAGCGGAACAAGGACCAGAAGATCAGATCCTTTGGACCCGCGCCTGTTATCGCTGCTCCCTTGCTCACCATTTTCCGCATCGAGATGTTGCTTCAAGCGGATCCGATCAAGCCCCGGAGCATTATGCGACGCACGAAAGATCACACTGCCTCCGTCTCCGCCATCCGCACCATTGGGGACTCTCTTATGGTCCTTGCGGTGGTTAAAGCTTTCACACCCCTTGCCCCCTCGTCCGCCCTGAACCGTCAGATGTATTTTATCGATAAGCATCGGGATCCTTTAAAAGAGAAAAGGCCAAAAAGCGTGGAAGCGCTCTTTGGCCTTTTCAAACTTGGTTGAAACTGAGTTAACTCGGAATAATATGAACAGATCGGTTGGCCCGGAACTCCACGATCCCTGCGCGCTTCGCAAAAAGAGTGTCATCGGAACCAATCCCGACGAAATTCCCTGGATGATAACGTGTCCCACGCTGACGGACAATAATGCTGCCAGCACGAGCTTTTTGGCCGCTATAAACCTTCACACCCAAGCGTTGGGAGTTAGAGTCTCTCCCGTTTGTTGTACTTCCCTGACTTTTTGTATGTGCCATTTTTTCCTCTAAAAAGTAGATTAACCGACTTTGATCTCTTTAACAAGCAGGCGCAGCAAATCCTGACGGTGTCCCTGTTTTTTTCTGGAAGACTTCCGCCGGCGCATCCGGTAATGAACGATCTTAGGACCGCGAAACTCTCCGAGATTTTCACAGATGATCTTGGCGCCTTCAATGACCGGAGTCCCTACTTTCAATTGCCCTCCCGCCTGAACCAACAGCACCTGATCTAAGACAACCTCTTTCTGCCCTTCCGCGACATCTAAAAGTTCAACTTCGATCACTTGCTTGGGTTCCACCCAATACTGCTTGGACCCCGTCTCTACGATTGCATAATTTGCCATGAAATGACTCCTTTGACTTTAAGAGAGTGGGTATAATATGGAAATTCGCCCAAGCTGTCAATGCTTTTTAAATAATCGCAAGTCTTTCCTGAGAAAGGGGTTAGGAAACATCAAAAAAACTTTCCGCAATAAGAATAGCTAGACGCCACTTTCTTTATGGTCGTTAAGCGTCCAATCAAAGGCTGGATATTCGATCTTATACTGGCCCTCATGAAGAAATTCCCCTTTAGCATCATCCTCGACGTAATATGCCAAAAAAGATAACACCGCGGTATCCGCCGCAGAGAATTTTCCAATCGGCTCCGGCGTTCCAAAATCAAGCTTAAAATCCTTTCCATACCACTTAAAGATCTTCGAAATTCGGATTTTTTTCCTGGTCAAAACAATATCCACAAAAGCAGCATTATTGACGAGCTGCCGGGTCAAAAGGAATAACTGTCCCTCCACCTTTGGCCCTGTAAAAGCCTCGGGCATAAGCCGGGGCCCACCCCGGGATGCCATGGAAAGGGCCAAGTGTATCTTTTCATCATGAAAAACACCGATCAGGTTTTGGGTTCGGATATCATTCAAACTATATTGTTTTTGATCTTTCGAAACCTCCCCGAACCGTATCAGGGAAATATCCCAAAAACTCGGGATCTTCTGGACAGAGCTCACTGGATAATGCTCCACCACAAGCTTGATAAGCGTTGCGTGATAGGCATTCAACCAAAAAGCCAACCTCTCTTCCCTCGGCCATGACTGCATTTCAAGATCGGTGACGGCTATCAAGCTCGTCAGGTAATCCTGGAGAGGTTTCGGATCCTTTGCGATGGCGCGGTAATTCACGTCACCTTTTTCATCCACCTGTTTTTTGAGAAAAGCGCTCCAGGCAGAATGGTCAAAGGCTACGGCCTCCGGAAGAAGCGAAAAAAAAGTCGCGGCGACAACAAGGAAAATAAGGAGGAACGTTTTCTGAGGGGGCATAAAATCCCTAAAAACGGATACCGTGTTGTTTAAGGAATGCCTGATCTTCGTCGTTAAGCTCACACTTCAATTCGCCGGACCTGAAGTGCTCGCTCATCGCTCCGCTCTCGAAGAGTTCCTCCATTTCGCTGAATTCCTCGGGAGAGATCGGCGCCATATTAAGAAAGAAAATGTTCACGTCCGCACTTTTATCCTTGATATCCTTGATGAATTTCATGATCTCACCGGGATTCTTCCCTTCGGCCGGATACTGAGTCATGATTTTCTTGAGCAAACTCATCAGCTGTTTCATGTTCTGTTCAAACTCATCTTCCAAACCCATGAATACTCCTCTGCGCTATAAGATTTGTAAGAGCGTTTTGATTATGAATGATCTTCCAGATAAGCCTGGGCCGACAAAGCCGCCGAACACCCTTCGCCGCAAGCCGCCACCAACTGACGCACAGCCCCCTGCCGCACTTCCCCCGCTGCGAAAACTCCGGTCACTGAAGCGGCAAGAGCCGCCCCTGTCACAATGTAGCCCTGTTCGTCGAGCGCCACAAAATCTTTGGCCAGACGGCTATTGGGATCATGTCCGATAAATATAAAAACACCCTCCACTGGAAAATCAAGAAGTTCTCTCGTTTTCACATTCTTCAAGCAAACTGCTGAAACCTTCCCGTTCCCCTCAATTTTATCAATAACCGTATCCCAAATAAAGGCTATCTTGGGATTTTTCTTCGCGCGTTCCTGAAGGATCGGACTGGCTCTCAAGGCATCGCGCCGGTGAACGACCGTCACCTTTTCCGCAAACCGGGTTAAAAAGAGCCCTTCCTGAAGGGCTGAATCCCCGCCTCCCACGACAATAACTTTCTTCCCCTTAAAGAAAGCTCCGTCACAGGTCGCGCAATAAGAAACCCCTTTCCCTGTCAGTTCTCTCTCATTCACGACGCCGAGGGTCCTGTAGGAAGCGCCCATTGCAAGAATAACTGCTCGTGAGATATAAACGGAGGCATCCGTCACGGCTTCAAAAACACCGTCCTTACGCACCAGGCTTTTGACTTCCTCAGAGATGACCCGCGTCCCGTAGCGGACAGCCTGAGCTTCCATTTTCTGGGCGATCTCCGCCCCAAGAACCCCTTCAACGAAACCCGGATAATTCTCCACAAGATCCGTCGAGGCAATTTGTCCTCCAAGCACAAGCTTTTCAAAGAGGATCGTGGAAAGATTGGCGCGGGAAGTATACAACGCTGCCGTCAGACCGGCCCCGCCTCCACCGATGATCATAATGTCATGAACTTTTGTTTCCATGGAGCTAGACCTCGTAAACACTCGCCGTGCTCAAGATCGAATCTTCGACAAATACCGGGACTTGAGCGCGCAAGGCAATGGCCACGCTATCGGAGGGACGAGAATCCACGACGACTTCCTGACCGTTCTCCTTGAGAATGTAAATTTTGGCGTGGAAGGTGCTATTTTCAAGCTTGTCAATGACGACCCTCTGGAGTTTCCCTCCGAGGTCCTGGACGATCCTGAGCATCAGATCATGGGTCATCGGACGCGGAGGTTTCACATTACCCAGTTTCAACTTAATAGCATGGATTTCCGGAAGCCCGATCACTACCGGGAGCAGCCGGTTCCCGTCTTTTTCCCGAAAAACCACCAGCTGTTCATGGCGGTTCTCATCCACCTTGATTTTGCTTAAAATAAGTTCAATCATCCGAAACCTCGGGATGCGCCGTGGACGAATGCAATTCGGGAGCATCCCCGACACCCGCAGATTTGAGATCTCGCCCGGCCGCAACTTCACGTTTCGTTTTTTCAGCCAAATGGCGCTGAATTTGTTTTGCTTCGATCACTTCCCGCTCGATCGTTTCCTGCTCTTGGAGAAGCTTACGCATTTCATCTTCGCGTTCGCGGATCTCGGACTCGATCTTTTCCTGAAGCTTGACCACATGTTTGAGACGCACATCCCGGGCAGCAAGCTGTTCGTGGAGTTGCGCCTTCTTTTGCACCACCTCGCGCTTGTCCAGTTCATCACGGAGCTCACGGATCTGCTTACGGGCATTCTCAAGATCCATTTCCCGGGCTTCGAGTTGCGCCACGCGCGTTTGCCATGCCTTCTGCTGATCCTCGTAAGATCCCCGGAGACGCCTAAGTTCCTTTTCAAACTCTGAGGTTTTCTGTTCCCATCGTTTGGCATGCTGGGTCTGGACATCCAACTCCTGGGTCAGACGGGTTTCGCTCAGCTGGACGATCTTTTTCCCCTCTTCGATATTCTGGATCTTTGCGTGCAAACCCTCCACCACGGTCTTCTGGTTCTCCAACTCCCTTTGAAACTGGGCCGTCTGGCTTTCCCACTCACGACGAGCCTGTTCCTGTTCGTCCTTCGCTCGCTGGAGATCGTTCTTCACGGCATGAAAACTTTTCAGGAGGGCCTGCTTTTCCTGCAGGATCTCTTTTTGGGAAAGGTCCCGTTCCTCGAGCTGCTTGAGGAACTCTTCTGTCCGCTGATCTTGCAATCCTAACTTCTCCTCAAAATACTGGCGGGTCTGGCGAAATTCCTCCCTCAAAAGTTCATATTTTTCCTCGGCGTGGGCAACCAGGGTTTGAAGCTCCTGGACTTCTTTTTCTTTTTGCATTTTTACGGCCTCGATCGCCCGAATTTTCAAATCCTTTTCCTCGACTTCAGACTGAGCCTTCTCAAGAGCCCTGCCCAATTGCCCCTGGGTCTCTTTCAGGCCCACAGTCTCCTTCAAAAGTTTTTCCTGCTCTTCCTCAAGAATACTCCGAAAATGGCGTGTGGAGGAATGGCCTCTTCCATTTTTGCCGGAATTCCGCTCCGCACTCTGATGGGCAGATCCATCCGTCTGAACCCAAGAACGGATTTCCTGAATAGCCTCGTCATGCTCAAGCTTTTCCGTTTCATTTTTCCGCGAGTTAGGCGCAGAGGATTCCTGATGATGAAGAAAAGAAAGGTTGGGCGGGGTGGGCCACACGGTCCGGTAGCTTCGACGCTTCAAAAGGCCGTCATTGCTGACGGCGATATCAGCCTGGGAGCTCCGGAAGTATTGTTTTATCTGAAGGGCTGTCGCATAGAGAAGATTATCGAGCAGAATGATAGGAGTATTAGCCACCAGATCAAAGGCTTCATCCACGGGCAGGTTAAAAGCCTTGGCTATCTCCCGTGCGATCTTGTTGCGTTCCAACTCGCTTTTCAGCGGGTTCAGGACCACGAACCAATCTTGCCCGCCCGGTTGAACTTTTTTTGTACCAGTAAGCATACCTACCCCTGGAGGACTCTAGGCTAAAAGGCAAAGATCCTGGGTGACAAGGTCTGAATAGTTTTTTTTCTAAAATGTAATTTTTTCGGCAATCTCACTCACAACCGGGATTTCCCATCGTTCCCCCATGAGTACTTTCACGATTCCAATCAGCGAAAAGATGCCGAATAGAACAATAGCACAGGTGAACACCAGATCCCCAAGGACCGGAACAACCTTCAGGATGGCCGCGGCCAATTCCATAATAAAAAGGACGAGAGCTTGTTTGCCGTGAAAAAGAGCGAATTTATTATGCCTTTTAAGCGCAAGCGGCACGAAACATAGAAAACTCAGATAACCGATCGCCGCAAAAAACTGCGCGTCCTGGACCTCGGGATCCTTCGGCGCGACAACATTGTCACTGGGACTCATTATTTCTCCTTCGTTTTATGCGTCGGGACTATTATAGGAAGGCTCCCGCAAGCGTCAAGCTTCAATCCTTGAATTCTATGAAGTTTTTCCGCTACGCCCGGATTATCGCTTCAAGCGACTGAGGGTTTGGGATCCTGGCAGACTCGAGGGAGTGTCCGATCCGCCGGAATGAAAAAGGTCCCGACTTCCGTCACGCCGACCAGCAACCGTCGGAACATATAAAGGGTCCCCTTGCCAAGCCCTGGGAAAAATCCGGAACCTCCCTGATCTTTCATCCTGGTGCTTACGGTGCATGGAATTTCCGCAAAGCTGGTCACGACATTTTCAAGCCCGCGACCGAATTGCGCACCGACATCATACATATAATCCCCGACCGTTCCGTCTGCGAAAACAACAGACGGTGCGGCAAAAACGCTAAGAACGATCAGCAGAACCGTTATTTTAAAAGGCATACGTCCCCCTTAAGCACCCTTGCGAACCAGGCGCCAGGGATGGAGTTTAAGATCCGAAGTCATATCGCGAAGGTTTGCGGAAACTTCATGGAGATTTGTAAGGCTCTTGGAGATCTCCTCTTTATTCCCCGCGACCACATCGTTCACATTCTTAAGCAGCGGATTCAGACTTTCGGTCATCTTTGAAACCTCATCCGACAAAAGATTCATCTTCCGGATCAGGACATGCATCGGGATCGGATCCACGCCTGGGATCACTTTACCGGCTTCCATGGGAGGGGCATCCTTTGAACCCACAGAGATCTCGATGAATTTCTCGCCCATCATCCCAAGCGTATCGATATAAGCAACGCTATCCTTACGGACATAGGCGTCTTTGGAAACCTTGATCGTCACCAGGACCGGCCTCTCATTCCCCGGGATGATCTGAATGCTGTCGACCTTCCCCACTTCGCGGCCGGCGTAGTAAATGGGCGCGCTGTCGCTCAAGCCGCTCAGATAGCCGAATTGAACTTTCCACTCGTTGGCCCCCTTCTTGAGATAACCACCGACGACGAATGTAAGGACCAAAAGCAGCATCCCGGCAACTAATACAAAAAATCCGGATTTGATCTCGGATGATGAATAAGCTTTTGATGAATCCATCTTTTCCTCCTCTGGAAACGACTAATTAAGTGGAGAGAAGCCCTTTTAAATAAGCTTCGCTAGTTTGTTTGAACGGAATGACACCTTCAGATTCTCCCTGAATGAACTGCTGAACATATGAATCTTTGGAATTTTGGATCTCCTGCGCGGAGCCGACCTGCAACACTTTTCCTTTATGAAGAACAATGATCTGGTCCGCGATCCGGAACGCGCTTTTCATTTCGTGGGAAACCACCACCGAGGTGATATTGAGCTTCTTACTAAGATCCAGGATCAACCGGTCGATCATACTGGCCGTGATCGGATCCAGTCCCGCCCCGGGCTCATCATAAAATACGATCTTAGGATCCAAAGCGATCGCCCGGGCAAGCGCCACGCGTTTTTTCATACCCCCCGAGATCTGATGCGGCATGAAATCTTCAAAACCCGTAAGACCCACAAGCTCAAGTTTCACGCGAACGATAATGCGGATGATCTCGCTTGAGAGATCCGTGTGTTCCTTGAGCGGTACGGCGACATTCTCTCCGACGGTCATGGAATTAAAGAGGGCTGAACCTTGGAAAAGCATGCCGAATTTCCGGCGCACTTCATTCATCTCTTTTTCCTTAAGCCCCACGGTATTGACACCATCCACGAGAATCACGCCGGAGGTCGGTTGATGCAGAGAAATCAGATGCCTCAAAAAGGTCGTCTTCCCGCATCCCGAACCGCCCATGATCACCGTGATCTTGCCCCGGGGTATCTTGACGCTGACACCGTCTAAGACCGTGAGTGTTCCGAATCGTTTGACGAGATCCTTGACTTCAATAACGTGGGGTTCAGATTCGCTCATAAATCCCTCAAGTGGGCAAGGCGTAATAGATGACCGCCGTCGCCAAACAGTCCACAACGATGATCAGCACGATCGAGATCACGACGGCCTGCGTCGTTGCTTTTCCTACAGCATCCGCGCCGCCGGAAACGGAAAGCCCTTGGTGGCAGCTCACAAGCGCGATAAGAATACTGAAAATGAAACTTTTCAAAAGACCGGTATAGATATCTTTGAGGCAAAGGGCCTCAACGCTCTTTGCGATATAAAGCGTGGAGTTGATCCCAAGACCCGTCACCCCGATCGCCCAGCCGCCTATCATTCCCACCACATCCACAATAACCGTCAAACACGGGAGCATCAAGGCCAGAGCCAAAACGCGCGGCACGACGAGATAACGGATCGGGTTAATGCCCATGGTGGTAAGCGCGTCCACTTCCTCCTGAACCATCATGGTCCCGATTTCGGCTGCCATTCGCGCGCCGATACGGCCGGAGATCACGATAGAAGCGATCAAGGGCCCCAATTCACGCGCCATGGCAACGCACACGAGACTGCCCGTATACATAAGAGCCCCGAAGGTCTTCAAGGAATAGGCCGCCTGCAAAGCCAGGACCGTCCCGACAGAGGCGCCCACAAGTGAAACAATTGCCGTGGAATCGATACCGATCAAGACCATCTGATGAAAAAGAGTTTCGCGCGGGATCACTTTCTTTTTAAAGAAAGAAGAGACGGTGTAGCCGACAACAGCCGCGCCAAGTTCCCACAAACGTGCCACCCCGGCCAAAATAAAAAAGATGCCCTGTCCGATCTTCCCCGAAAATTCTATCATAAAAAAAAGATCCCCTTTGTAACGATTAGGCTTTGGAACCCAAACCCGCAACCGCCTCAGCAACGGTCGGAGCTAATTCAAAAATGCTGTCGAGCTTCGCGATTTCAAACACACCCCGCACCGTATCCGTAAGCGCCGCCAGAATTAGCCGCCCTTGATAACGCTTGGTCTTCTGAAAAGCTTCCACGAAGGTTGCGATGCCGGAGCTGTCCATATATTCCACGCCGGAAAGATCCACGAGGATTTTGGGAGACTGCTTCCCGGTTAACTCGCCCAGTTTTTCACGAAGCTCCGGTGAAGAATGATAATCGAGTTCGCCTGCCAGTTCAATGATCTGTATATCGCCCTGATTTTTTGTCTGGATCTTCATAAACCACCTTCCCTTTTCAAATTTTATGCCTATGTTTGATCAAACGAAGCCGGTTGCCCTGCAAATACTGCTTATCATAAATCATTTGGTCCATGATCGTCCTGATAAAATGAACCCCGAGTCCGCCCGGTTTCTGCCGCGGGAGCTTAGGCGGAGGCACTTGCGTCGGGTCGAATTTTTTCCCGGTATCCTCCGTTACGATCTCGATCTTTTCATGATCTGCCTGGACCCAAACAGTCATTTTGCCGGGTTTCCCCTGATAAGCATGGCGGATGATGTTGGTCAAAGCCTCATCGACGCAAAGAAGGATCTCTTCCGTGGTCTTCTTCTCCCAGCCTTCTTGCCCAAGAATGCCTCGAAGTTCCTTGCGAAGAGGAGAAAGAACCTCGGATGACGCGTTTAGTTCAAATCTTTTTTCCACTTACGCCCCTCTTGGAGAAGCTCCCGGAGAATCGTACGAGACGAGAAAGTTTTCCGGGACTTTTCTTTGGCAAAACACATGTGAAGATAACGCGCCACAATATCCACTTCGAGATTGACCTCGGAACCCGTGCGCTTGATCCCCAACGTCGTTACCTTGAGGGTGTGCGGTATCACGGCGATCTGAAACACAGCTCCACGAACCTTTTGAACCGTCAAACTGATTCCGTCGCAAGCGACGGATCCCTTGTCCGCAAGCAATGAGATTATAGCCTTGGAAGCTTTAATGAACAAGGTCGTATTCTTTTTTCGTCTTTCGATCTTCGCAATGGTGCCGCGACCATCCACATGCCCGGTCACAAAATGCCCCCCCATCCCGTCCCCGACTTTCAGTGATCTTTCAAGATTGACGATGCCCCCGAATTTCAGACCGCCCAGCGTCGTCGCCTCAAGCGTCTCATGCACCACATCCGCTTCAAAGCCCTTGGAACTGACCCATACCGCCGTCAGACATACGCCGGAGACCATAATGCTGTCCCCTACCCTGAGTCCTTTTTCTTTTTTCCTGAACCGGAACCCAAAACGGACCTGCCCTCCGCGTTCTTCTTTTTTATGAACAATCCCCTGATTTTCAATAATGCCAGTGAACATAAAAAGCTCCTTACTTTCTGTTTTTTTTGATAAAAGCCCCTTCAAATATCCAGTCATCTCCGGACTGTGAAATTTTCTCCGGGTTGAAACAAAACGCCTGATCGGGAGCTTGCACGCCAAGCCCCTCCACGGAGGTCTTGGCATCCCGTCCGCCGAAAATTTTTGGAGCAATGATCCAGTAGGCCCTGTCCACGCATCCCGCCTCAAGGAAGGACCATGCGAGTTCCCCGCCGCCTTCCACGAGCAGACGCGTAACCCCTATCCCCTCGAGTTTTTTGAGCAAATCAGGCACGTCGATCTTTCCGCGCCTCTCTTTGACAGGCAAAAGCATCACGGAGCTTTTTTGGGCATCCGCCTTTTTTGCAATCGCGCCAAGATCTTTTTCGGGAAATACCAGGATCGTCAGCTGTTCATCACCGAAGACGCGAGCCCTGCGGGACCATCCCGAGGCATCGACCATGACGATCTTCCAGGGCTTTCCAGAGGCGAGCGACCGGGAGCCTTTCGGAACCGTCAGCCTGGGATCATCCTTATGGAATGTGTTCTTCCCTACAATGACGGCATCCTGCCGGGCACGAAGCTCATGCACGAACTGGCGCGATGGGGGTGAAGATATCCAACGTGAAAGACCCTTTCTGGTCGCAATCTTGCCATCCATCGTCTGCGCCATCTTGAGCGTTACAAAAGGACGTTTTTCCGTCATGCACATAAAAAAGCCTTCGTTCTGCTTACGCACTTCCTTCTCCAGAACACCGGTCGTGACTCTAATCCCATTCTCGCGAAGGAACCTGACGCCTTTCCCACGATTAAGCGGATTGGGATCCAAACAACCGATCACGACCGCGTGGATCCCGTTTTCTTTGATCCGGGGTGCGCAAGGAGGTGTTTTCTGCCAGGTGGCGCAGGGTTCCAAAGTCACGTAGAGCGTAGCCCCCCTGGCGTTTTTTCCTGCTTGGGCAAAAGCATTTGGCTCGGCATGGGGACCGCCGAACTTTTCATGGAATCCTGAACCCACAAGTTTCCCGTTCCGGACAATGCAGGCTCCGACCATAGGATTCGGACTGACACCGAAACGCCCCCTCTCGGCCAAAGCGATCGCCCGCTTCATCCAAAATTCATCATTCTGAAGGGGCATGGTCCTTGGGATTTTTTGGTTTTTCGGTGTGGTTGATTTTATCGAGGATGCCATTGACGAATTTGCCGGATTCTTCCTGTGAAAATTTCTTGGCCAGATTCACCGCCTCGTTCAGCGTAACCTTCGGGGGAACATCCGCGAGGTAGAGCAGTTCGTACGTCGCAAGGCGCATCACATTCCGATCGATCATGGCCATGCGCGAAAGCTCCCAGTTGTCGGCGTATTTCTCCAGGACCTTGTCAATCTCCGATTGATTTTCCATCACCCCGAGCGCGAGTTTCTCCGCAAAGTTATGGACTTCGTCGGAAAAGACCTCATCCTGCTGGGCCCAAAAAAGCTTTAAAATTTCCGCCATGGGCTCCGGATTCATTTCATACTGATAAAGGATCTGGAGCGCACATTCCCGCGACTGGGTTCTTTTACGATGCATTTTTCCCTTTGATAACACGATGTGAAAAAGATTTATTCCTTCCGGATCGGACTTTCTTATGGCCTTGAGTTTTAGCGGATAACTGATCGTTAAGGCTCGCGATCTCGAGTGCCGCCAAAGCTGCCTGTTCACCTTTATTACCGTGTTTCAACCCGGCCCGGTCGATCGCCTGCTCCAGATTATCAACGGTGAGGATCCCTGTCGCAATAGGAGTCCCCGTCTCGAGCGCTACCTGATTGACCCCTCGCGTAAGCTCGTTTGAAACACACTCAAAATGATAAGTGCCTCCGCGAATCACGCAGCTAAGCGCGATCACCACATCGCAATGCTTCTGGGCTTTTAATTTCTTGCAGAAAAATGCAACCTCCAGCGCTCCCGGCACCCAGAGGATCTTGATATTTTTTTCAGGGGCTCCGGCTTTTTTGAGAGTCGTTACCGCGCCTTCGAGGAGACGCGAAGTAATATAATCGTTGAATCGCGAGACGACGATCCCGAATTTCTTATTACCGGCAAGGATACTCCCCTGATGAACGGTCATAGATTCGGTTCCGCTTCAAAAAGATGACCGAATTTTTCTATTTTGGTCTGGAGATATTTCGCGTTCGTGGGGTTCGATGGAATAACGATCGGGAGCCGCTCCACGATCTGAAGACCATAACCTTCAAGCCCCACTATTTTGCGGGGATTATTCGTCATCAAACGGAGCTTCGAGAGTCCGAGATCATGGAGGATCTGCGCCCCGATCCCGTAATCACGAAGATCGGGTTTAAAACCGAGAGCCTCATTGGCTTGAACGGTATCGAGCCCCTGTTCGTCCTGAAGGCCATAGGCCTTGATCTTGTTCGCAAGCCCAATGCCCCGGCCTTCCTGACGCATATAGAGGATCACTCCAGCGCCCTCTTTCTGGATCATCTTCATGGCAGCGGCGAGTTGGTCCTGGCAATCGCAGCGAAGAGAGCTCAAAACATCCCCGGTAAAGCATTCGGAATGAACGCGCACGAGCGCGGGATTTTCTCCGATCTGTCCCTGGATCAACGCAACATGCTGCATCCCGTCAAGTACCGATTCGTAGATTTTGATAGTCCAGAGACCGAATTTTGTAGGAAGCTTGGCTTCGCTTACTTTTTTGACCAGCTTGTTAGCCTTCGTCCGGTAAGCAATAAGATCCTGGATCGTGCCGATCTTCAGCAGATGCTTTTTAGCGAATTCGAGGAGATCCGCAAGCCGGGCCATTTTCCCGTCGTCATTGACGATCTCGCAGATAACAGCAGCGGACGGTAATCCGGCCGCCTCCGCCAGATCAACTGCCGCCTCGGTATGACCCGCACGCCGAAGCACTCCCCCCTGCTTGGCCTTGAGCGGAAAGATATGCCCGGGGATCACAAGGTCTTCGCGTTGAGTCTTGGAATCGGAGAGAAGTTCGATGGTGCGATTGCGGTCGTAAGCTGAGATTCCGGTCGTAATGCCTGCACGGGCATCCACCGATACGGTAAACGCGGTTTTCATGGAGTCTTCGGGATTGGGATTCATCTGATCGAGCCCCAAAACCTGAATGCGATCGGCCGCCATGGGAACACAGATCAGACCCCGCGCATGTTTCATCATAAAATTGACCATCTCAGGCGTCGTTTTGGAAGCAGCAAAAACAATGTCGCCCTCATTTTCGCGCGTCTCGTCATCGGTCATGATGACCATTCGACCTTCGCGAATATCCTGAATGATCTCTTCCGTAGTACTATGCATAGTCTCAACCTTTTCCGGCATTGCAATTCTCTCAAAAAAAACAGCGCGAAACATCCGTCAAGCTCTTAAAGTAAATCATCTAACTTATTATGTTTAAAAGGCTTACAAACCTTGACAGATCAGGCCTGAGCAGTTACGGTCTAATCGAGGGGCATTATACATGATTCTTTGACAATGAGAAACGGCGAAAGAAGAATGGGATCAATTCCGTTTCTCCCGAGTTCTAAAAATCTCAGCGTGAGCATCCGCCACAGCCTAGAGGATTTCGCCTGACGAGCAACGATGTATAATATTTTATACGATTGCTAGGTAAAGCGGAATTCTCAAACTCACGGCTGAGGGTTTTTTTTGCCCTCACCTCTAAGAAGGTTTGTTGCTCTTGGTCTTCAAGAAAGCGCTGGTCTGATCCAAGATATCCATGATATTTATCGGCACAGCCAACACCACAGTATTCGAGGCCGTAGGCCCCAACCCATCGATCGTCTGAAGAGTCCGAAGTTGCATGGCGCCGGGACTTTCCGCCATAATCTTTGCCGCCAAAGCAAGATTCGCCGACGCATCACGATCGCCCTCAGCCTTAGTAATGGTCGCACGCTTTTCGCGCTCTGCCGAAGCCTGACGGGACATCATTTTCTTGAGCTCTTCCGGCATATCAATATCCTGGATCCGGATGCCTGTCACCTCAAGACCCCAGGCTTCCGTGTCTTTTTCCACATTTGCTTCGATCTTCTTACCGATTTCCTCGCGCTCGGTGAGCAGCTGATCCAGAGTCATTTGACCGATCACGTCACGAAGAGAAGTCTGCGAATATTGTGAAATCGCGTAACGGTAATCCTGGACCTTAATGATCGCATTTGCGGGATCATCCACTTTAAAAAAGATCACCCCGTTGATCTTTACGGGAACATTGTCCTTGGTGATCACCTGCTGCGAAGGAATATCCATGGTGAGAACACGCATGTCGATCTTCCGGACCTCTTCAACAACAGGAATAATGAAAAAAAGCCCGGGACCGGCGATGCGACTGAACTTTCCTAGCTGAAAAACCACGCCCTTTTCCCATTGAGCCGCCATTTGAACCCCATTCGCGATCACCATGGAGACAAAGAACCAACCCATGCCCAAAAACCCACCCAAAACCTGGTTTATCTTAAAAATCGGAATATCGACAACAAAACCTACGATGAGAAGCATAAAAAAAACAAGTCCTGAGATGGGGTTATTCATGGGGGTCCTCCCTGTTGGAGTGGCAAAAACTTTGGCGCCCGCTGAGGAGGGCGTTTCACTAATATTTTTCAGAGATTCAACAATATCAAGAAAACCGGGCTCTTTTTCCATACATTCATTCCCCTCGGCTCAGAAGTCAGTGGACTGATTCTAACCCCGCATTTGAATTATTGCAAATCCAATCCCCTGCAAAAGAAATCAGTAACGGCTGGTATCGGCGGGAAGTTCGGGGGAAATGCTAGGGTTAGTCCAATTCTTCCCATCTTTTTTAAATGGTGAATTGAACTAGCCCTAGCAACCTTTATGAAAAGCAGATCGCGGCTAGGACAAGCCGCCAACCTCTAACTGAAGATCACCTTCTTTAACACTCTCAACAGAATACTGATCAACGCCAAGTCTGATGGTCTTGATGTGTTTGAGATCAACCCGGTCAGCCACAACAGATGTCAGGAACTTGTAATAATTTGAACCCACCAAATCTACATCCGAGGAGCTGTAGGAGTTTCCAAAACGATCCTCAATCCTGAGTTTTATTCTCTTAGCTCTTTTGGAACGAATTCCAAAGACCAGCTTCGGTGCTGCGGAAAGATCCGCGGTGCTCCCGTTCTTCCGGGGATCAAAATTTAACACCATCTCCGAAAACGAATTAGCCGCCTTGAGATTAAAATAGTTCCGATAGACTCGAGAACCCGTTGCGTGTTGAAGGGTACTTCGCGATGAGGAACTCTCAAGTTGCACCACACCCCTAACCGACTCGTCGTTTGCGGGAAGAACGGAGACGGCCGGCGAACCAGTTTCTGCAACCAAAAGGGGCGCAATTGCAGGAACTACGACCCCAGATATCGCCTGAGGCGCCACTGCCGACTGAGCCTGAACGTTATTCACCGGCGAAACCATAACCGCCCCTGCGGATGAACCAGAAGTCACGTCCACTGCAGACGTGGCCGTCGTAGGCAAGGCGACATCAGGAACTGCGACAGCTGGAGAACCGGAAGTCCCATTCGAAGTAACTAGTGTCGGAGAAGCCACGATCTCAGATATCGGCTGAGGCTCCACGACAACATGAGTAGGAACGACAAGCGATCCGGAAGCTCCATTCGACCCAGGCGCCAGAGCAGGCGCAGACGGCAAATGCTGGAAATCGATCGCATGGATCGTAAAATCTCCTGTCGCATCGCCTCCCTCCTGGGGATCTACCACAAGATCGAGCTCCTTGACATTCGCGAGAGCTGCCAAATTCGGAAGATCGATCGAAAGGCGCGCATATGAAGCCCCTTGCTGAAGCGTTACTGTCGTCTGATAAATCAACAAGCCCGCGGCATCTTTAAGTTCAATGCGTACCCGCTGAGGAGAATCAACGGCAGAATACTGAAGAATTAGCTGGTTAGCTGTAGCATCATAGACCTGATTAAACTTCCAATAATGCCCGCTATCAAGCCCGGCAAGATTGTTGTAGGCAAGACGCACTCCATAAACCGGCGTTGTCTCCGCGGGTATCGAAGGAACCGTGTGAACGTTGTTAATAGGCCCCTCGGAGGCAATATGGCTAAAAACAGCAAGAGAGCGGTTTGGAAATTCAGGGGCATTCGTCGGCAAGCCTGTCGTGGCCCGATTGATATTCGCCAACAATGCGCTCTTCTGGTCATATAACGCATTGTAACCTGATTCCAGGCTCCGGTTCCTCAGATAGGTCGTAAAATCTCCGGGTCCGTTGCCGGAAAGGCCCAGCAATGTCGATGCGACATCGATACCGATGTAACTCGGAGCAACCTCGCTGGCAGATCTTGCCGAATCAAAAAACCCATACGGCCCGTTCATACCATAGAGGTAATCTATTGAATCAAGCCAGCCAAGCACCGTGTAGATATCAATATTCATAGCGCTGGCAAGGGCGTAAGTCGACCCGAGATCCATCACAATATTGTTTGAGTACGACATATTGTGCTCCGAGATCTGCGGAATCCCCACATTCCCCTGATAGAACCCATTGGTATCCTGGGACGCGGACAAAATGCCGGGGATGCGGTTCTGAAAGGAAAAATCCAATTGGGTCACCAGCTGATTGTAGAGTGCATTGCGAAACCCAATGAAATCGCGCTCATTATTACGCAGTGACGGCCAGAAAATCTGAAATGCCCCGCCGTCCCATGCCGCGAGATTTGTAACACTTTCCCCGGTGCGGGTCACGTAGGTGTTGTTCGTCGTGATCACAAGATTATCCCAGACCGTTCTGGGAAGGCTCGGAAAACGCACTTTCAAGAACGCAACAGCTCCGCGAAACTCATTGGCCAAGCGATCAATATGGAAAGAGAAGTATCCCGTCAGAGGATTCGTGGTCCAAGTATAATCTCCATGGAAAAGCCCGTTCGAAGGATCCACAAAAGCCGCATAGCCGGGCGCCTGCGCATTCAGGAACTGATCCACCTTGGCAATGATCTGCTGCGCCGAGGTCAGGTCAGTACCGCTCAATCCGGAATCTTCCAAAGCTCCTACCATCACAGCCAGACTCTGGGCCAGATTGGCATTATCCCCAAGAGCAACCTTGTTTTCATGCCTTCCGAGGGGCCCGAGGTTCAGCCACGGCATCAACCCGTTCCAGCCATACGCAGACTGCGCACTCAACAGATTGGTCAAAACCGTTTGGATCTCGGCAAGAGCCTGGTTCTTGTTGGTCCAGCCATTGGGAAGTGGCATGTTTCCACGAACCATATCGCCGAGGATCTGGAAATAGAACCCGATCAGTGTCGGCTGGGTGTGTTTATCCGCATCCGTAAGATTGTCATACGGAAAATGCGTTACGGGATCAATGCCGACGCCTCCGACCGTAAAATAACCCAAGCTTTCCTGAGTTAAATTGGTCTGTATCTCCGTAAGATTAGCGGGCAAAAAAGTCCCGGTATAATCGAGGTTCTGGGTCTGAACTCGAACGAAATCGTTCAAAGAAACAGAGCCGATCGAAAGGTCCTGCACAAAAACGATCTCGGCAACTTGATTCCGGTCAAACAATCTGGAAACATTGGGTGAGACAAGATTAAGAACGAAATTCTGCATGTACGGCTGCAACTCCAAAATAAACTCTCCGCCTCGGCCGCGATAATCACGGATCTGCACTTTGACTCGACCGCCTGCGCTTCCCTGGAGAGCAAAGGTCAACTGCTGCGGCAGAGACATGGTAGTTCCCTGAAAAACCCCGCCCACGAAATCCCCGTTTGCAATACGGGCAAAAGTAAAGGACGTTGAATCAGGGCTCAGATCATACTCGTAAGAAAACTCGGATGAATTAGGCTGAACAAGCGTCATCCCCGCTGCCGGATGACCATCTCGAGTATTGCCGGATCCTGAAGTAAGAGCGGGAGCCCCGGGGAGCGTGGTAATGGCTGAAGGATTATAAGCTACTCCAACAACCGTGGAAACCGCATTAACAGGATGATCCCCAAAGTTAACTTCAAGAGTGCCCTCTTTCGAAGTGATCTGCTCAGAAACAAGAACCAAATTGATATTGGCGATGTGCAGAAGATCCACTCCATGAGAGGAAAATACGCTGGTGGGTATAGAATAGAACTGTTCCGTTGTGCTGACTCCGGAAAGGATGACTTGGAATTTCTGGCTGGGAACGGATGCATCCTGAAATTCAAGGATGACATTGCCCTGACCCAACTGGAACCGAAGACCTAATACAAACGATGAAAGTCCGCTCAGATTAACGCTCTCCACAACAGAGGGAGTCGAAAAATCGTCAAAAGCGGTGATGCTGCCCGCAAAGCTTTCGGCATTCCTGACATCGTATTGCACATTGAAACGGGTTGATGAAATTTGATGCAGACCCGCAGCGGCTTGCGGATTACTCGGAGCCTCACTCGCGAAAGAAACCAAGTTGAGAACTCCCGCCACGTGAGAGACGTTTGCAACGGTTAACGCTGGATCCGCGGCAAAAGTTGGTATCGGCACAGACAAACCCTTCGTCTCAACCGTGTAGCTCGTGCTCCCGACCTGATCAGCAACAAAATTGATCATCGCCACCGTTCCAAACCCGGTGAGATCGAACGTGAAGTTTTGTGGATTGGCTCCAAGAGTTACGTAGAAAAACCTTCTTGTATTAGGATTCGAAGTGCTCACAAACTCCACTTTTAAAATTCGCCCCGCGGTCCCGTTAAGCGCCAGAATGACGCTGTTTCCAAGAGTCGCGGCAGTACCAACGAACAAGTTCGCGGCATCAAAATAACCCCAGCCGATCGTGGAGAATGTGAAGTCCCCGGTATCAGGAACATTCGACACTGAGTTAAAGGTCGTATTACTGGCCTGCATGTTAGTGATGGTGGCATTATCCGTTGTCGTCGTCGTTCCATGGTTAGAGCTCACTGCCGGAAAGCCCGGTAATGCGGTAATCAAAGATTGATTGTACGTCGCTCCCAACACAGGCGGGACATAACTTAAACCCTTGGTCTCAACCGTATAACTCGTGCTCCCGATCTGATCCTGAACGAGATTGATCATCGCCACAGTACCAAGCCCCGTAATATCAAACGTGAAATTCTGCTGAGCGGAAGCGAGCACCAATGAAAACACACGCTTCTGACTAGGGTTCGACGTGCTCACAAACTCAACTTTCAAAGTTCGGCCAACGGTCCCGTTAAGCGCCAGAGTCACGCTGTTTCCGAGAGTCGCGGCAGTGCCGACAAAATTATTCAGAATATCAAAATAACCCCAGCCGATCGTGCTAAACGTAAATTCACCGTCATTTGTCACGCTCGACACTGCGCCATATCCCGTCGTGCTCGTCTGCGTCGTCGTGATCGTTCCGGCATCCGTCGCAACAGTCGTGCCGTGGTTCGAGCTCACTTCGGGGTTCCCCGGAAAACTCGAAAGCAAGGTCTGGTCATAGGCAGAG
>Ga0114951_10001493_pt1 | contig 28748 bp, 19 predicted proteins | sample AM7aDNAmetaG_FD_88677 | JGI IMG/M metagenome (GOLD analysis project Ga0114951, IMG submission 88677) | Freshwater microbial communities from Finland to study Microbial Dark Matter (Phase II) - AM7a DNA metaG | ecosystem: Environmental > Aquatic > Freshwater > Lake | place: Finland: Lake Alinen... | reverse complement strand
GTTTTACCGATGAAACGCTTGATATTAAATATAAGGGACTAAATATATTTGATATCCTTGAATTGACTGTTGATGAAGCCCATGTTTTTTTTGAAGGGCATAATAAAATAACGGCTATATCGGGCATCCTTTCAGAACTTGGCCTTGGTTATCTGAAGCTTGGACAACCCTCAACAACACTGTCGGGTGGCGAAGCACAGCGTGTAAAACTGGCTGCCGAACTCTCGCGTTCTGCCAGTGGACATACTCTTTACATCCTTGATGAACCCACATCAGGGCTTCATATATCCGATGTTGAGACGCTTTTAAAAGCATTGAAAAAACTCATTGGTAAGGGACATACGTTACTTTGTATTGAACACGACCCATTTTTTATTTTACAGACGGATTGGATGGTAGACCTCGGCCCGGGATGCGCTGACGAGGGGGGGGATATTATGGCAGAAGGGTATGTAAAAGACATGATACATCATACGAAATCACTTACTGCATCTGAACTCAGGAAATTCATTTCACGCGACGCCTCAGCAAAAAGAACTGTTAATCTGCCATGCAGTAAAGAAACAACTGAGGCTCCTATCAGGTTGGATGGTGTAGAAACCAACAACCTTAAAAAAATTAATGTATCTTTCCCTGTTGATGCGATAACAGCTGTTACAGGCGTTTCAGGCAGTGGGAAATCATCTCTGGTTTACGGCACCCTTTATGCCGAAAGTCAGCGTCGGTTTCTTGAAGGCATGTCATCTTACATCAGGCAGTTCTCTGCAAAAGCGGGCTTACCTGTTTTACAACATAGCAGTGGATTGGTTCCTGCTATTGCTTTGAAAAAAAAGAATCCTGTTAATAATCCACGTTCCACAATAGCTACCTATACAGGACTTTACGACTTATACCGTCTGATGTTCAGCCGGTTGGCGAAATCAAAAAATAACACAACAAGGCCATTATCAACAGCCTTTTCATTCAACAGCGAAGAGGGCGCCTGCCCTGTCTGTAAAGGGTTGGGCAGCCTTACAGTTTGTGATGCAGACAAACTAGTCTCACATCCTGAAAAATCATTGATAGCAGGTGCGATGGATGGCAGCAAGACAGGTCGCTTTTATGGCGATGCTTACGGACAATATGTTGCTGCTCTACTAACTGTGGGTAAAATATTAGGTTTAGACTATTCTATTCCTTACAGGGAACTCAATACCGAAGCTATAAATGTTGCTATGAATGGTTGTGGTGAAGATATATTCAACGTGGATTGGAAATACAAACGCGGCGCCCATGAAGGCACACATAAACTTAAAACCTCATGGCCCGGATTCCTAAAACTTGTTGAAACAGAATATCTTCGCAAACATGCCGATGCACGCGGTGAAGCTATGCTCAACCTTATGAAAAGCATGGAATGTTACAAATGTCATGGCTTCCGCCTGAAACATGAAATGCTTCAATTTCATATTAACGGACTGCACATAGGGCAAGTAACCGCCATGACGGCTGAAGATGCACTACAATGGTTTAATAATGATTTTACAGAAACTTTCATAAATACGCTTGAAAAACAAGCTGCTTCTTCTTTTCAAGACAATATAACAGGACGACTTGAAGCTTTACTGAATGCTGGATTGGGATATGTTTCCACAGACAGAATAGTGGGTACGCTTTCCGGTGGCGAGTTTCAGCGTTTGCAGCTTGCCGGTCTTGTAAGGGCACCACTAACAGGAGTAGCCTACATTCTTGATGAGCCCTCTTTCGGATTGCACCCTAAAGACACCAAACGCATCTGTGACCTTATATTAAACCTTAACCAGCGCGGTAATAGCGTTATTATGGTAGAACATACGCCTTCACTTCTGGAAAAATCTCATTATACAATAGAATTGGGACCCGGTGCCGGCAATGAGGGAGGACAAATAATTTATTCAGGAAAAACTAAAGGAATTTTAGTTGATGAGATTATAGAATCTAAAAAATATCAAAAGCATGGACGCCCCGGGAAGGGGTTGCTAATAACAAAAGCGTATGCTAATAATCTAAAAAATATTGATGTAAAAATTCCTTCCGGAATAATGACGGTGATTACAGGTGTGAGTGGTAGCGGTAAAACCAGCTTACTCGACAAAGTCATTAACGGCAGTTTTGTATCAGGGAAACCTGTTTGCTGTGAAACTATTTCCGGCTTCAATAATTTTTCAGACCTTGTTTATATAGAACAACCCACGCAGGGCAGGGGAAATAATACCTCAACAGGCAGTATGCTTGGTATATCTGAGATTATAGCCAGAGTTTTTGCTGATACAGATGAGAGTAAAAAAAGAAGTTATAAATCTTCTCATTTTATAAATGGTAATCGTGATGGACGTTGCCCTGCATGTGAAGGCTCAGGTGTGAGTACTGTCAACATGGATTTTTTCAACGATGTCGTTTCTCCATGCGAACGATGCAATGGCAGCGGCTTCAGAGACGAAGTGCTCGAAATAATGATAGAAAACAAAACCATCTACGATGCACTGCAAATCACATTCAATAAGTTATCGGGGTTTTTCGACACTCATTTGCAAGGCAAATCAATAACACAGGCAAAAGCTATTCTTGAACTTATTGAAAAAACAGGGCTCGGACATCTGACAAGCAGACGTTCGCAGAAGACTCTATCAACAGGTGAGTTGCAGCGGTTGAAATTGGTTTTGGGCCTTTCAACAAAAAAAGACGATAATACTCTTTTCTTGCTCGATGAGCCTACAGGTGGACTGCATCCTAAAGACACTACCAGATTGATGGCACTTTTCAATGAACTCATTGAGGCCGGTAATACCATTGTTTGCGTAACTCATGAGCCGCTATTAATTGCATCGGCATCTGAGATTATAGAGCTTGGGCCGGGCGGGGGAAGGCAGGGAGGAAGGATAGTGGGAAGTGAGCTAAAGTGAGCTAAAGTGAGCTAAAGTGCCTAAAGTACTTAAAGTTAGCGGACTGGAGGGTATAATGAAGTGCCTATAGTTTGGAGTTTGGAGTGCCTAGAGTTAGGGGTATGGCTGTCATGGTTTCACTGTGGGCAGGCTTTGAGATGGAAAGTGAAGCTATGACTGAGGGGCAGAAGTTTGGAGTAATTAGAGTTTGCCTGCTTGCCGGTAGGCAGGGAGTGCCTAGAGTTGAGGACTGGAGGGTATTATGAAGTGCATAGAGTTTGGAGTTTGGAGTGGCTAGAGTTGAGGACTGGAGGGTATTATGAAGTGCATAGAGTTAGAAGATTGGACGTTTAATGAAATCCTGACGTGTATTACTCTGCGGTTAAAAAAATGAATGCTTATACAATTTCAGAAAAAAAGCGTCTGTATTATTGCTGTTTTTTGCAAATTATTCATATATTTGTATAAAATATACGACAATGAGCCATTCATTAATAACAAGAATTACAATTGACCCTATGGTTTGCCATGGTAAGCCTACAATAAGGGGTCTTCGTTATCCGGTGGATTCAATACTTGAATTATTAGCATCAGGAATGACAACAGAGGAGCTATTGACAGATTATCCTGACTTAGAAAAAGAGGACTTTCTCGCTTGTATAGCTTATGCAGCAAAGCTGACTCAGATAAAAAGTATTTATAGAACAGCATCGTGAAATTTATTGTTGACGCACAATTACCAAAATCATTATCAAACTTTTTGCTATCAAAGGGTTATGATTCTATTCATACTATTGACCTGCCGCATAAAAATGCCACAAAAGATTATCAAATAATAGCATTATCAATGAATGATAATAGGATAATCATAACTAAAGATAATGACTTTCTTGAGTCATTTTTAATTAAAAAAGAACCTGAGAAGTTAATAATTATAAAAACAGGAAATATAAGTAATGCTGAGTTATTAGATATATTTGATGCTAATTTTGATATAATTATAAAGTCAATTCAAGAAAACTCACTTTTGGAATTAAGAAGTAATGAATTAATCGTTCATTTTTAGCTTATTAATTTACATTTTAGGGTACGCCTTCTGCGGTTAAAACAATGAAAACTCATTTTAGTTCATCAACACCACTCTCTCAACCCATTTCTTCTCACCGGTGTCAATCCTGATAAAATAAACACCACTGACTAAATTTTTAAGACTCAGTTCTATTTTATCTGATGTTATATTATTGATAAACTTCAAGTTCTTACCATTTATGTCAAAAAGATATATTTCGGGATTGGAAATATTCTTAAACTCAATGTTTACAATACCATGCGAAGGGTTGGGATATATTTTATAAGGTTTTTCGACTTTTGTTTCAATACCTGCAACAGGACTTAACAATGATTCCCAAACACCCCTGCCAAAAGTGGCAGCTCTTATCTTACCTGCCTGCTCGTTTATTTCGAGTTGGTTTACAATGACGTTAGGTAAGCCCTGAAAATAAGGAATCCATTGTGTCAGCGTGGTGTCGATATAGAAAACGGCATTTTCAGTACCTACATAAAGTGCATCGTTTGCATTTTTTTGATGGGCAATACAACGGACACCTGTGCCACTTAAATTACCTGTAATGCTGAGGAACATCTGTCCTGCATTTAAACTTTTAAAAACCCTGTCACCAGGACTTCCCGACACAGTGAGCCATATTTTTTCGGGGTTATTATCCGAAACAGCGATATCGGTAATTGTTCCTGCAAAAGGGACAGACTTGGCAGCCCATGTAAAGCCATCATTTTTTGTAATATAAAGTGTGCCTTCGTGTGAAGCATAGATGTAATCGGGGTTGCTGGGTGCTACTTTTAAATGTGTCAATGTCTCTCCACCGGCCAGACTATCTGATATTTTGTTCCACGTCATACCGGCATCATATGACTTATAAACATCATCATAGCCAGCATAAATAATATTATTGTCAATGGGATTCATGGCAAAAGGAGTAAGCCAGTCGCCTACAATACTGTCATTAGGCTGTATGTATTCTACAGTTACAGCGTTATCAGTAGTTTTCATAATACCTCCACTCTGATAAGAAAAATAATACGTATTAATATCAGCAGGGTCAGTCATTGTCTGCATGCCGTCGGCTCCAAAAATATGGGTCCATACGCCTCCCTGTAATTTGTTTGAGCCCTCATCCTGAGCCCCTGCAACAATAAAGTTAGGGTCAATAGGAGAAGACGCTATACGGTAAAACTGTGTGATGCCTAATCCTGCTGAAATATCAGTCCAGGTAAGTCCTACATCATCAGAGTAAAACACACCGCCATCGCTACCACAATACAAGCGGTTACCCGAAAAGCCGAGGTAGTGAATATCAGCATGCGTATATATCAACAGCGTATCAAAAACCCAGTGTGAGCTTATAGTCCAGTTCTGGCCTCCATTATCCGACTTCCAAACGTTGATGCCACCCACAAAAATCTGGTCTGCATCAGTCGGGGAAGCGGCAATAGCCAGATCGTACCATGCTTGGCCGGCACTATCGCTGGCATTCATCTCGTAACCAAAAATATTAGGCGTATCAGACTTCAGTGTAAATGTTAAACCTGCATCTATAGAGCGAAATAAGCCCCCAAACTGATTAGCAGCATTTGAAGAAGCCACATATACATACGCAGGATTGGCAGGTGTAACGGCAATTTCGAGACGGATGGTATCGTTGGGCAATAATGTATTCTGTGTAAAAGTACTACCCCCATCATCAGAGCGTATAAAATAGCCCCCACTGCCATACAAAACGGAAGTATCAGCAGGGTTATAAACCAGATCTTTTACTCCTGACGAACTATAAACATTTGTCCAGTTGTGTCCACTGTTGGTGCTTTTATAAACGCCATAACCAGTAGCAGCAAACATAGTGGTTGGATTGAGGGGATTAAATAGTATTTTATTAATACTGTTCCACGGATCGGCAGTGTTCAAACCAGATGGTAACCATGTGTTGCCACCGTCTGTTGATTTATAAATTCCTATACTCTGGGTATCGTAAGCATCTCTGTCGCCTGTGCCTATAAAGATAACATTGCTGCTGTCGGGATGAATAGCTATCGTGGACACTCCCAGATGTGGCATTTCATCGAAGGTAGTATTCCATGTGTTGCCACCATCAATACTTTTCCATAAGCCACCGGAGGGAGACCCCACATAGAGAACCTGAGAATTTGTTAAATCGACCCTGACGGTATTGATGCGCCCATTGCCCGGATTGTAGCCATTAGGACCATTTTCCCAGTCGGTAATGCCCAAAGGTGTCCATGATGAATTATCTGCCCTTTCTCCACCCGCTTTATAGTCTTTTACAATTTCCTGAACTGCCTTATAGTACCTTTCAGTAGAAAGAATTGCACCATCCGGGTAACAACGTGGAAAGTTAATATATTCCCACCTCTTAAACTGTTTGTATCCTTTGCCCTTAACATAGGGAGCATTGCCCCAATAGTTGTGAAAAGCCTGACAGATTTCAAAGAAATCAGCTTTTTCGTTTGCTTTTTTCAGATAAGGGGCTTTCATCCATGGCTGAGCTAATACGGCTATTGGAATAATAAAGAATAATATGATTAATATTCTAATGTTTCTCATTACGTTTATTTTTATAAACAAACTTACTAAATAATAATGATTTGTACATAAGCAGGATAAACATTTTATTCTCAAAATACAAGTTCCAGATTCCAAGCCCCAAGTTCAAAGCTCCAATCTTCCATTATTCCATCTTTCCATTATTCCATTTCTAAATAAAATTTATCTGTGAACCTGATGCTAATTTATTTTCTATTATCGAATTTTTTTTATACGTTTGTATCATCATGAACATTGTTGTAAACACTCAATTACTGTTAAAGAACAAGCTTGAAGGCTTGGGGTGGTTTACTTATGAAGTATTAAAGCGTATTACAGTTAATCACCCTGAGCACACTTTTTACTTTATCTTCGACAGGGCTTATGACCAGGATTTCATTTTTGCCGACAATGTTAAACCCATTATTCTAAGCCCCCAATCGAGACATCCCTTGTTGTGGTACTTGCGTTTTGAGATATTATTGCCCCGTCTTTTAAAAAAAATAAAAGCCGATGTATATTTAAGTCCTGACGGATGGAGTACACTCCATACCAAAGTGCCCTGCATACAGGTCATTCATGATCTGAATTTTGAACATCATCCTGAGGACTTACCTTTTCTGATAGGTAGCTATTTCAGATATTTTTTTCCGAAATATGCCCGCAAAGCAAAACACATTGCCACCGTTTCTGAATACTCAAAGCAGGACATTGCCCAAACTTATGATATACCTCCTGAAAAAATTGATGTTGTCTATAATGGTTGCAATGAACTTTTTAAACCTTACCCTGAAGAAATTAATACAATAGCCCGAAATACCTACGCCGACGGAAACCCTTATTTTCTATATGTCGGGGCATTGCTGCCGCGAAAAAACATACGCCGTCTGTTTAAAGCTTTCGATATTTTTAAAGAAACCGATAAACAAAACATCAAACTCGTCATTGTAGGAGAAAAAAAATGGTGGATAAAAGAAATACATCAGGTGTATGAAAATATGCAACACAAAGCTGATGTTATTTTTCTTGGAAGGCAAAACTCTGAAGATTTACATATAGTGTTTGCTGCTGCTCTTGCGCTTACATTTATTCCTTATTTTGAAGGATTTGGCATACCTATCATTGAGGCTTTTAACTGTGGGGTGCCTGTAGTAACTTCCGACTGCACATCGATGCCCGAAGTAGCTGCTGATGCTGCCCTATTTGTTAATCCCTTTGATATAAACAACATAGCTGAGGCCATGACCAGGATAAGTACAGATGAAAATTTACGTCAACAACTTATCGCTAAAGGGCATATCCGTAAATTAAATTTCTCATGGGATGAAACTGCCAGTAAGTTATGGAAATGCATTGAGAAGGTTATTTAGTGACCTTTAGAAAAAGTCAACCTTTGCACTATCCCTATCAAAAAGATGAAATATTTTTTAATATTGAATGTCGGTAAATGAATGATGATTTAAGAAGTTGGAAAATGTCTAAAACAAAATTCTATATGTTATCATAGGCATAAAGCCCTGTTGGTAATCGGTATCCAACCGGTTTGTTGATTCGTTCCACGTTTGAGAAAAAATATTTTTATGATCTGTGAGGTTTTGAACATCAAAAGCCCATTCCTGATTTATTTTCCTGCCATTCAGCTTGAATGTTATTCTGGCATTAATTCTGAAATAATCATTAAATTGCTTTTCATATATATGACTCCAGTCATAAACACCTTCTCTTAACTGTTTTGACGCCTCTATATTAAAAGGCACATACCTTCTGCCTCCTGCCCATACGGTTTTAATATCAAAAGCCAGAATATTTCTCTTTCTCAGACTTATTTCATAGCCTGCCAAAGCGTTAAAAACATAATTATTGTCAAAAGCCGAATGTCTTTTTATATTGTCATATCCCTCATAGGTAGAATTAAAGATTGAGGCTGTAAAAAGGTAGTAAAAACCTTTGTTTAAAAACTTCTCAAGTGTTAACTCCAGCCCATAATTATCTCCTTTGCCCTTGTTTATCATATTATCATAAGAATTGATAATAAAATTATCGCCCTGATTGATTATCGAAAACTCCGGTCTTTGCTGAGCCACGGGTATATTGTAGAGATGCTGGTAATATGATTCGATTTTTAATCTGACGCTTTCTTTTATTAAATAATCATATGCTATCACAAAGTGCAAGGCTCTTGAAAAGTCGAGATTAGTATTGGTATTCGTGTAAATATTTTTTAATGTATCAGAAAGAACAGAAGAAAAGTAAACGGCTTTAGGCTGCATCTGACTGTGCATGCCAACTGCAAAACTCAGCGCCTGTTTATTTCTCAGAAATTTCTTTATGCCTATGCGTGGTTCAACAGCATAGGTGTTGTTAAGCAATAAATATTGGCTGAAAACACCGGAATTAAGGACCAGCTGGTCTGTAAATTTATGTTGCCATTCGCCAAAGAGCTGCAAGTGTTTTAGATTGCCTTTATTCTTGAGTTGATAAAAGTACATATCGGCAATAGAGTCATAGTATTTAGCACTGTAATCAACTTCATGCCAGTTGCCTGTAAATCCTATATTCAGATTGTTTTTAGCAGAGAATTTTTTATTGAACGTTGTATTGTAAGTATATGTATATTCTTTATCTTTCTCTTCATAATTAGGCTTAGACAAATTATACGACAACCTGTAAAATTCAATGGAATTTCTAGTTCCTGAGGCAGCTATTGTTGTTGAGAGACGAGAGTTGTTGTTAAAATAATACGTATGTGATACACCTGCAACACCCATATCGGAACCATAATATATGTTAGCATCATTATAGCCATAAGAAGAAGAGTCGCTGCTGAGCATCTCAATATAACTGATACCCCCGACGCCAAAAATAGTAAACCGTCCTGATTTATCAGTAGGGATATTTATTTTAAAGTTAAGGTCTTTGTATTGAGGCACGGCGTCGCCGGCGCCAAAGTTAATCTTAAGAGCTTTCATCACTTCAAGTGTAGAATATCTGAAATTAAAAAGATAAGAAGCTTTAGATTTTTTAGAAAAAGGTCCCTCGGCACCTATCTCAAAACCATTGAAGCCTACCTGCCCTAAAAATTCATGTTTTTCGTTATTTCCATTCCTCAGTTTCAGATCAAAAGCTCCTGCCAGAGCGTTGCCAAACTCGGCAGGGAAGGCCCCTGTGTAAAAATCAGAATTAGTCAGCACATTATTATTGAGCATGCTTATCGGTCCACCGGTTGAACCTGCAGAACTAAAATGATTAGGACTTGGTATTTCAATGCCCTCCATCCGCCAAAGCAATCCCATAGGGGAGTTACCTCTTATGATGATATCGTTTCGTTGGTCAGAGGGAGAGCTCACACCTGCAAAGTTTGCAGCCATACGAGAGGGATCGCCCAGACTCCCCGCATAACGTTCTGTTTCTTCAATAGAAAAAGAACGGGCACTTACTGTTGCCATCTCATTGAGGGGCTTGTCTTTGTCTGTCCGGGAAGTGATAACTACCTCTGCAACCTGATATACCATCTCTTCAAGCTTAATATCCAGCACCAATTCTTTCCCTGAGGTTAGCATCAGGTTATTGACAGATACAGGAGCATAACCCATATAAGAAACTTGCAGACTCTGCCTGCCGATAGGTATGTTTTCTATTCTGAAACGCCCCTCTGCATCTGTTGACGTTCCTATTACAGGATTTGTGTTCAGCAATATAACCGTTGCCCCTGGTAATGACAATTCTGTCTTGGCATCCACCACTGTACCTCTTATGGTTTGCACATATTTCGGTTGCGCTTCTGTAACATTCCAACAGATTAATGTTACGAGCGAATATAAAATATGAATATAGAATCTGTATTGCATAAATACGGTTATTCTAAATAGCAAAAATATAATCTTTTCACCACTGATTACAAAGATTCTTACAGATTATTTTAATTATCTTTGTTTTATTAGAATACTCATTAAAAAATGATAAGTAAATCAATTTTATTCTTTCTTATTGCACTCCTTTTAAATGCTGAGGCAATAAGTCAGATTACCTTGTTGAGAACGAATAACACTCCAAAAGCCGAGAGCCAATATATTTATCAAAAAGTTAAAATAAACTATAATGATGCTGTTTTTGCAGGAAATGACACCATCTGGAATTTTTCGGATATGGTTTTTCAAAATGATTCATTAAATTATTATTTCACAAGAAACCCATATTATAATTCATTTCCGGGATATCAGAACCCCGGTACTTTAGACTCAACTTATTTAAGGTCAGATAATGCCATTTACAGGGTAACTGACACCGTATTCTTTAAATCACACACAATAATCATCCCTCCATCCTTTTCAGGACAGAATCCGTATATAGGTAATGTTTATTATCCTATATTGAGATTTCCGTTTCTTTTAGATTCAATCATTGATTTAGGTGGTTATCAGGGATCTGCTCTTGGTTTCAGTATCTTGCAGTCTTGCCAGAACTGGAAAAAGGCTGATGCTTATGGCTCTCTTCAGTTGTCTGATACGCTTCTTGTCAATACTTTAAGGTTACATACACTATATTCCTACTCAGCTTTAACAGGAAGTCATTCTGGATTTGGTGAAACCAATAACACTTATGAGTGGTATGATGAAAAAGCCGAACTTCCATTAATGAAAGTTGAATTTAGTGACAGCTGGTCTTATGATATGGGACTATCTACCCACTCTTATGATACCTCTGCATGGGTTTTTATATCGAAAGTAAATATCCCTTATAATTCTATTCCTGAGTATGGAAATTCATCGGAAAGCATGAAAATATTTCCCTGCCCTGCAACAGATGCAGTGTATATTAAAACAAAAAAAGTTATCAAAACACTTAAAATATACAGTATACAGGGCCTTCTTAAAGGGGAGCAGCTTGATTTATCTGCCATTAGCGATGTTTATCGTCTGAATATCAGCATGTTAGAAAATGGATTATACTTAATCAAAGGCACTTATAACGACGGGGGGATGTTTTGTGAAAAATTGTTGATAGAAAGATAAGTGTAATTAAGTTTTACTTTGTAAATATTTATATATTTGAAAAATATTTACAAGAAACACTCTTGATGATTATAAACAACCATTAGTTGCACATAATCAACAGTTTTAAATATCAACAACATGAAAAAACTAATGTTCTTCGTATCCGCACTTATATTTAGTGCCAATGTATATTCACAATGCACCATTTATGGCGATTTTCATTATTATCCTGAACCAGGCGGGCTGGGTTGGTATACATTTTATGACGTATCATATGGTGTGGGGCTTAGTTCAGGGCAATCTTATCAGTGGAAGGTAAATAATGTTGCCGCAGGCACAAATAATATACTGCACTATCAATTTCCCGGTTCGGGTACTTATACTGTTTGCGAAACAATCAGCGATCCCGTTTTGCAATGTTATTACCAGCCCATTTGCAAAACCATCACTGTAACTATGTGTCCTGCAGTAACTATTGATTTTACAGCAACGAACAACGGCAACAACAATTATACTTTTACAAATACATCTACAGGAACCACTTCTCCCATATATTACAACTGGACCGTTGATGGTGTTGCGTCATCAACTTCAAGTAGTTTTTCTCACACCTTTACCACTTCCGGTGCTCACATTGTTTGTCTTACTATCACCTCAGGGGGATGCACTTTCGATGCAAAATGTTACTCATACAACTTTAACTTTTGCCCTGCTATTTCTCAAAGCTTTAATTATAACACTACCAATGGAGGAGCTTACACTTTTTCAGACCTCTCTTCAGGAACAATTAACAATCCAACTTATGCATGGAAAATTAATGGGACCACGGTGGCTACTTCACAAAACATGAGTTATACGTTTACAACCCAGGGCTCAAATGAAATATGCCAGATAATAACAGCCAACGGATGCACTTATGTTCCGCTCTGTACAAATCTTTATATCTGCCCCCCAATACTAATGGAAGTTACCCATACGAATACAGGTTATTCTTATACTTTCACTGACCAATCACGAAAGCTAGATAATTCTCCATTAACAGGTACCCTTACCCGTTACTGGAGTATAAATTCTCAAGCCCAGTCTACTCATAATCAAACACTTAACTATATTTTCCCCGGAGTAGGGACCTATGCAGTTTGCCTGGACCTGTTACATAACAGTTGTATTTATGGAGGATATTGCGGTAATTTAAATATAACTGCAACAGACATTTCATCTTACAAAAATGAACATGAAATAAATATCTTCCCTAATCCGGTAAAGGAAACCCTCAATATTCAACCTGATCAAACGCAAGTATATTCTGTTGAGATTATTGATGCGTCAGGAAAAATTGTCTTTATAAAAAATATTTTCAACAAAAACAATTTTTCAATTGATGCACAGCTGCTTACAACGGGAGTTTATACCATTATACTGAAAACAGACTCAGGGGTTATTGTCAGAAGAGTTGTTAAATCTTAGGTTATAAAAGAAGCTGCCCATTCAATGTATTAGAAGTTCATAAAATTCCCCAAATGTCCATCCCATTTCTGGTGTATTTTTGCACAGATTCTTTTTGCCACATAGCTATCAGTACTTTAAAACAACTTTAGTCTTTCCTTTCAATACTCAAACACACAACATTTTTATCTATATAAAAAATAAAATAAACGAAAGAAACCTGTATTCTTATACCATATTTGATTAATATATTATTATTCAAAATAATTTAGTAAATTTGTGGTATATATACTTAAGGTTATGAAAAGCAAATTAATTTTTCTTTCAATCCTGTCAGTATTTACTGTGTTGAAAGCGTATTCTCAACCCGGCTGTCCAAGTATCAATGCAGGGCCAGACCAGTCGCTAAGCTGTACAACTCCATGCGCAAATCTGGCTGCCACTGTCCTTGCGCCAGGAGCAACAACAGGCTATACTGTAACACAAATTCCTTATAACCCTCCTGCTGCCTATAATACTGGAACAGCGATTTTGGTACATACCGATGATTTATGGTCATCCGTCATAACGCTACCTTTTAATTTTTGTTTTTATGGAAATCTATACAGCTCTGTGGTGGTTGGTTCCAACGAGATAATTTCTTTCGATGTAACATCTAATGCACCGGGCGCTTATTGCGCCTGGAGTTTGACCAGCGGAGGGACAATACCAACATCCAGTTATCCTTTATGCAGCATTATGGGACCATACCAGGATATAGATCCTACTTATCAGGGCAATATATATGAAGAGCTTATTGGCACCTCCCCTTGCAGGATGCTGGTTGTTTCATTTTACCATGTTCCATATTATGGTGACCCTAACAGTGTAAGCACGGGCTATTGTTCGGGTGCCCTTTATGCTACCAGCCAGATTGTTCTTTATGAATCAACGAATATTATTGAAATTTACATCCTTAACAAAGCTGACTGCTCAGGATGGAATAATGGTTTGGCAATAGAAGGGATACAGGACGCTACAGGCACCAATGCAACTGTCGTATCCGGCAGAAACAACACGGTGTGGACAGCATCTAATGATGCATGGCGGTTCACTCCAAATGGCCCTACCAATTATTCGGTTTCCTGGTGGGATGGAACAACACAGGTGGACTCTTCTGCTACTACTACTGTTTGCCCTTCTACTACCACTACATATACGGCACAGGTAGTCTATAACCTTTGTTCTGGTAGCCCGTTGACCCTGACTGATGATGTGGTAGTAAATGTCAATAACAGTATTGGCTTAAATATAACCCCCTTGAATCCTGTTATTTGTGGAGGTGGTTCTGCAACGCTGACAGCTAACAGCTCAAACCCCAGTGCAACTTTTCAATGGAGCACAGGTCCGGCAACTGCTTCAATAACGGTGAACCCGACAGTAACGACCACATATACCGTTACGGCGACAACCCCTGGCTGTACAACCCAGGCAAGTGTTACTGTTACTGTAAGTCCCAATCCGACAGTTAGCATCTCAGCATCGGCAAACTCCATCTGTGCAGGGGATTCAACAACCTTAACTGCCAGCGGCGCTTCTTCTTATCTCTGGAACACGGGAGATGCCGACTCTTCAATCACAGTATCACCTGCCATTACTACCACATATACGGTTACAGGCACTGCAAGCGGATGTACAGGAACAGCAAATATTATTATTACAGTAAACCCGAACCTGAACGTTAACATATCAGCATCAGCAAACCCTATATGTATTGGAGCTTCTACCACTTTAACAGCAGCAGGAGCAGCCTCATATTCATGGGGTAGTGGTTTAGGAACTGCAAATCCAATAACAGTATTACCAGACTCAACAACGGCTTACACTGTTAACGGTACAGATATAAACGGATGCGTAGGTACAGCAGGTATTACAGTTACCGTAAATCCTAATCCTACAGTAAGTGTTTCGGCATCTGTAAATCCCATTTGTGCCGGGAATTCAACAACCTTAACTGCCAGCGGAGCCACCACTTATTCATGGAGCAATGGTTTAGGAAGCGCAAACCCGGCAACAGCGACACCGGCTTCTACAACGACTTACACGGTTACAGGTACTGATGTGAACGGATGTACAGGCACGGCAAATATCATTATTACAGTAAATCCCAATATGACGATTACTGTAACCTCAACAAATGCATATTGCGGACAAGCTGGAACTGCTACTGCTAATGTTACCGGAGGACTTGGCAATTACACTTATTTATGGAGCAATGGTCAAACCACACCAACGGCAACCCATCTTACTCAAGGAAGTTACTCTGTAACTGTTAGCGACAGTGAGTGCAGTAATACTGCAAGTGTTATTGTTATGGAAACCCCCGGCCCTATTGCTGAATTTTCAGAAAATCCAAGAATTTTAACATTACTGGACGGTCCGGTTTCTTTTATTGATAATTCTACAGGAAGTATTGTAAACTGGCTTTGGAATTTCGGCGATGGTTCTTCCGGAAATGGCAGTGTCATACAACATCAGTACTCAAATATAGACACCTATCATGTAACACTCATTGTCACTGATGTTAATGGCTGCAAAGATACAATAAGTGATACATTAGTAGTAAAAGATTATTTAACTTTTTATATCCCGAATGCTTTCACTCCTAAAAGTGGCGGTATAAATTCCTTGTTTTACCCGAGTGGTAATAATGTGGACCCTGATGACTTTAACATGATGATTTTTGACCGTTGGGGAAAGCTCATGTTCAGCACTAATAAATGGGAAGCAGATGTGAGCCACGGCGAAGGATGGAACGGCACTTTAAATAACGAGGGATCAAAAGTATTCATGGATGTATATGTTTATAAGATAACGGTCAAAGAACTTCATGGCAGAAAACATGAATATTATGGCAGCGTTACTTTGATACCATAAAATAAACAAAAAATCTATTTGCAAATTACTTAAACAATTAGTAATTTTATTCAAGATAATTAGTCAATTATAAATAATACCATTATATACTCGTTAGAAATTCCCATTTCCCACTTCAAAATAGCTTTATATTTCAAACTTATATTTCATTTATCTTTCATCATAAACAAATATTATATCAAAATCGATTTTTGAAACAACACCATAAATTTCTATTTCAATTCTTAATGGATAATCGTTTTGATTTAGAGGTTTGTCAATTTCGGTATAAGGAATATTGATTGGATTATTAAAAGTGATTTTAGGGTTAAAAGAGTTTAGGTCAATAAATGCCAATAAAGAATGTACGCTACTATACGAGCCCCCTCTGTTATTATAACCAGATATTTTAAAATATAGCCCTTGTTTAATCAGCGCAGCTGACCATTCATTAGGATTTTCCCATGAAAATAAAGGAGTAAAAATTATCTTTTTAATTTCAATATAAGAGCTTAGGCTCATTAAAAGAAATTCCTTTTTCCTATTCTCATTCGTTAATTGGAACATTAAATCTGTTTTCAATGGGCTTGTTTCCTCAACTATGTAGTTTGTCCCAGCACCACTACTATATTTAAAGATTAATTTATTTTCAACCATAATTGTAAGAATCTTCTTAACTGTTGGTAAAGGAATATTTAATTTTTCAGCGATTTTACTTGATTTACTTCCAGGATGATTTACAATATATTCCAAAATGTTTTTTTCTCTTGGAGCTATATGAGCAGTCGAATTTGCCTTAGTTTTAAATTTAGTGTTTAATTGTTCCTGTATATTTAAAAGGCAATCCAAAAAGAAAATTATCCAATCATCAACATTTTCGTCTGGCCTATTACTTTGTGTTTGCATTAACACTTTATAATATTCTTTTTTTCTGTTTTCAATTTCATGTTCGAAACTCACATACTGTATCCAGGAGTATCCATACCTCAATAATAGCAATGTTCCCAATAATCTGCTTAATCGTCCATTTCCATCCTGGAATGGATGAATACTCAGAAAGTCATAAACAAACAAAGCAGATTTAATTATTGGTAACGTCTTATTGTCTGACTGAAACCAAGAAAGCAAATTCCTCATTGCTTCTTCCGTTGGGATTCCTGGTTCTGTAGTTTTAAATAATATTTGTTTGGTGCCATCCGTGTGACTAACTTCAACTGCATTGCTTATTTGTTTATATCCCCCTTTATGCCATGCATCTTTTTCTGAATGACTCATCAATATTTTATGGAGGTTTTTTATGTTTCCCTCTGTAATTTCAATGTCTTTGTATGATTCTGCAATTGTATCAAGTGCTTCAAAATAACCTGCAACTTCCTGCTCATCCCTTTCCTCTAACTTAGAAATTTTAAGTTTTTCAATTAGGACTTCAACTTGAGTATTTGTCATTTTTGAGCCTTCAATTCGAGTTGAAGCTCCTACACTTCTAACAGTTGCAATTGATTTAAGTTGTTTTAATGTTTGCCCTTCCCTTTTTTCTATTTGAGCCCATGTAGCATCAAATCGGTCTATTTTGCTGATTATATTCATCAGCTCCATAGTCAATTCTAAATTAAAAGTGTGTATTTTTTGTGCCATATGATTCGATTTTATTCGCAAATATACGAATAATTATTTAATAAAATCAAATAAATGATTCGATTTTATTCGCAAATATACGTTATTGATTCGCAAATTCAGGTATAGTTAGCACGTAATACGCTGATTTACAATAAACTGATTATTATTTAAAATATTTGGCTTTTTAAAATTATATAAAGCATAATTTCTTTTAGATGAAAATATTCCAACCCCATGGTTATTCACAGGTCCACCATGGCGCATAAGCGAAAGGACAACATGTTCATAACGATTACTTTCTATAATTTTTTTAAAGCACTTACAAGTTACTGCTCCAGCTAATGTTAAAGGTGTGCCGGCATTTTTTTTACCAAGCACCGCTGCTTCTCTGATAAAAAAAGGCAATGAAGCACCTTGTGTAAAAACAGCCATCTTGCTTCGATTTTTATTAAGCAAAAAATTTAACTTTGCTAAAATATTGGTTTTCCCATTCATCGCCTGAACAGCAGGAAACAGATCTTTCATCACTAAAATTAATCCTGCAAATTTTCCATCAGGATTCCTTAAAAAGAAACTGCAATTTCTGTCAATAATATCAGGCATACGTTGATAATGTTGCATAAAATCATCTTCTGATATTTCAGAAAAAGCAGGGAATACTTTATACGCTTCAGATATCACTGAATATGTCAGGTGCATCAGGTTATTTTTATTCTTATTATTCAATGTCTCCAGTGTATAGCCTAAAGCATCGTACATTTCCGATTGCTGTTTGTTTTTGGCAATAAACAATTCCATATCGTTTTTAGAATAACATTGTGTTTCCCATGTATTAAGGACTGCAAAACCAAATTTTTCAAAAAACCCGGGATAATATTTTGGATTACGTGGTTCACCTGGGTATGGATAGGTCTCAAAGCCTTCCGTCATGAAACGGTAATTATGCCACATAGAAAAATCAAAAGGACCCCAAATTTCCTTACACCCATTTGTTTTAAGCCAACTGACTGCTGTTGACAACAATTCTTCCGCTACTTTATAATCATTTATACAATCAAAAAGCCCGACAAACCCTGTTTTATTTTCATCGTTCATGAATGCAGGATTGATCATTGCTGCTATACGTCCAATGATTTCATCATTTATTTTAACTAAAAATAATTCGGTAACGCCTCCATTTTTATAAAAAAAATTTTTAGTTTTGTCTATCTGATTTAATTCCGCGTTCATCAAACGAATAATACCATTAGGATAATTTCTGGAAAAGCTAACCCCTGCTTTTGCAAAAGCCTTTCTATCCTTTGAAGTATTAACTTTAATGAGCATCACAGAGAGCGTTTGAATTTTAATTGGAAAAATGAGATTCTAAAACAAAAATAGCATTAATTTTTTAAAACTAATCTATATAAACCATTCTCATACAAATGCATACTTATAAATAGTTTTATAGTAAAATCTCATTCTTTTCATTATGCTTCTTTTTGTCATCAAATAAATCAACTGTAATTATATGAATTTTCTAAAACGTATAGCTATATATTTTAAGGAAATGTTCCCTTTGGCTATTTACATTCCTTATTCCGTCATGTCATATTATAGCCTTTATTTCCTGACGATGGCTATATTGGGGATGAAGCCACTGGTGCTGCCGCTAAGTTCTTTATGCGGGTTATTCACTGTTTTCGGCACAATGCTGTTATTCCGTATTGCAGATGAATTTAAAGATGCCGCCACAGATAAGGTTTTATTCCCCGGTAGGCCCTTGGCAAGAGGAGCTGTGAAATTCAGCGATATTAAAATACTGGGCATCATTATTTTTGTTTTAATGCTTGCTTTAAATGCCCTTTTCATAACACTTTGGATACCATTTGTTATTATTCTGTTGTATGGGTTCCTGACTTTCAAATGGTTTTTTATGGAAAACCGCATAAGAAATAGCTTATTGCTGGCTGTTATTACTCATCAACCGCTCACACTTATTGTAAATATTTACATTGTTTTTACAGTGTTTCATGTAATTGGCTATACAGTATTTTCTTTTCCTGTAATTTGTGCCCTTTTTATTTTCTTCCTTCCTGTAGTGGCATGGGAAACTTCAAGAAAAATAAGACCGCTCGGCGAGGAAACAGACTATGTAACCTATTCTAAATTATTTGGTCCTGTGAAAGCATCTCTCTTGCCACTGATAAGCATGCTGGTTGCATTTATTATGATTTTATTCATATCATATACGCTCCATTTTTTACCGGTAATTTTTATATTACTGATTTCATTAGCACTTATTTATATGTTTTTTTATTTAAGATTTATGTTTAACCCTGTGAAGAAAAACTTAATGCTTAAAAGTGTTACTGAATACACGAGTATACTAATGTTTATAATTATTCTCACAGCATTAATTATTGATAAAGGCATTCACTTAGCATGGTAATACTTACAACTAAAAAAATAGCGGCTAATAAAACCTTCCTTAAAGATTGCGGTGGAAAAGCGTCTAATCTTTTTTTATTAAAAGAAGCAGGGTTTATGGTTCCTGATTTTCTGGTAGTCCCATCTAATGTTATAGCGCTGCAATTTCAAGGAATTAAAGAAGAAATTAATGAGCTTCTGAAAAATATTTTTGATAAATCGGATGAAGATATTTTTAAAATATCGGAAGAAATTGAAAAACTACTCGACGTATTTCAGTTGTCAGCTGATTTTGAAAATGAAATAATAACCCAAGTTTCAGAAACATTTGGAAAAGAGTATAAGGTCTCTGTACGATCATCTGCTTTGCAGGAAGACAATCAGGGCTATTCTTTTGCCGGACAGTTTTCTTCATTCATGAATGTCTCAGAACCTGATTTAATGAATAAAATTAAATCTTGCATTGCTTCAGCATTCAGTGCCCGGGTTTTAAAATATAAAGCCCTGAATAAAATAAACCCTCTTGAATTTTCAATAGCTGTAATTATCCAGAGAATGGTAGATGCAAAAGTATCTGGGATAATCTTCAGCAGGAATGTAACAGGCAATTTAAATGAAATGCTTATTGAAGCTGGTTTTGGAGCTGGCGAAGGCGTGGTTAATAATACTACAGATACGGAAAGTTTATACATTGACAGGGATTCTCATGCAATACGAAAGATAGCCATTTCTGAAAAATTCAACATTCCCGAATTTTCAGAAAACAAAAATTCAATTAATAATGATGTCTTGTCAAAAGAACAGGCACTACAGCTTTTTGAAGCAGTATTAAAAATTGAACATTTACAAGAGTTTCCACAAGATGTTGAGTTTTCAATAGATCATGAAAATAATATCTACTTTCTGCAGGCAAGGCCAATCACTACCATCCTGTCAAGTAAGATTAAAATAATTGATAACACAAACATCGTGGAATCATATCCCGGTATAACCCTGCCTCTGTCTTTCTCATTTGCCCTAGAAGCCTATAAACATGTATTCACCGGCGCTATGGAACTTTTTAAAATCAACGGAAAGCAAGCGACAGAGCTTCAAGTACCTATTTCGGCCCTTATAACCCATGTTCAGGGGCGTGTTTATTATAACCTTCATCATTGGTATAAAATGGTTCAAACTATTGTTACCACCGAAGAAAGTTTGAGTGCCTGGGAAACATTGATAGGTGTTAACAAGAAGACGAAAGTAAAAAGAGAAATTTCTTTACAGAAAAAAATCCATTCAGCATATATTACAGTTTTATTATTGTTAAATTACAGGAGACTGGTGAGGAAATTCTTCAGGAATTTTAATAAAGAATATTCTGTGATGCGCAAATATGCTGACTCTATGAGATCTCTTAACCAGAATGCAAAACAAATATTCAGTTTCTATCTGGAACATTCTGAAAAACTTTTCAGTAACTGGGCACCAACGATAATGAATGATTTTTTTACCTTTAAAATGTATGATTTATTAAAAAAACAGGTCAGTTCTTATGGTTTTAAAGACGAAGAAAATATTGCCAACGACTTGCTCTGCGGGACCCAAGGTGTGGAAAGCGAAATGCCTGTTATTAGCCTATTAAAGCTGAAAGAAATTGTTCTTCATGACAATAAATTAAAAGAATTGTTTAACCAACCCTGTTCACAAATAATTTCATTATTGGACAGCGGTAAATTTCCTGATTTTAAAATAGCGTTTGATGATTATATAAGAAAATATGGTGACAGGACTTTAGAGGAGCTAAAGCTTGAAACCTACAACCTTCGCATGGATCGTGAATTACTTGTAACCATGATAAAAGATCAATTGCAAGTGGAAACAACCGCTGAGAAAGTAAAAGACAAACAACTTAAAATACGCACTGAGGCTGAAAAAAAAGTAGCTGTCAAACAAAATCAATGGTTTCCCAAAACATGGTCTTTTATATTTATCAGAAGATTTGCAGAAGAAGCAGTTAAAAATCGGGAAAATATGCGGTTTGCCCGTACAAGAGGATATGGCGTTGTAAAAGAATACTTTTTGGCAATTGGCGAGAAAATGGCCGATGATAAGCTTATAGCTCAACCAAGCGATGTTTTTTATCTGACAATGGATGATATTCGTTCTTATTCATTAGAAAATGACAATAGAGATAAAAAAGAAATTGTAAAAGGGAAAAAACAACTTTACACAACTTACGATAAAATTGATTTGCCCGACAGGATTATGTACTCAGGAGATATTATCCCATTGCCTCGTGAGAAAATGAGAGAAATGACTGGCGACAAAAAAAGTTTTATGGGGATTAGCGTTTCAGGAGGTAAAATTAAAGCGAAAGCAATAGTCATTAAACATCCGGATATGGGAATGAAAATTAATGGTGAAATCCTTGTGACAAGAATGACCGATCCGGGCTGGATTTTCTTGATGTCGCGTGCTGGTGGATTGATAAGCGAAAAAGGATCACTATTATCACATACGGCTATTGTCGGACGTGAACTGGGAATTCCAACAATTGTAGGAGTGGCCGGCGCAACAACTAATATCAATACAAATGATTTGGTTGAGATGGATGCTGATAAAGGAATAATTAAAATCTGTGAATGAAATTTATTTTAGGATATTTTAAAAAATTAAATAAAGTAATTATACTCTATTGAAAACGGGAATAAGTTGCCATTTTTCATTGTTACCAACGAAGTACGAACAAAATACGAACTTACGAATACCGCAGTTCGTAAGTTCGTAAATAAATCGTACTTCGATGGATTAATAATACGTAAATTATGACCGCTCAAAGGATATAAACAGATTTCTTATAAAAATAAAACCATGACAACAACCAGTAAAAAAGCAAAAAAACTTCTTAATCTTTTCAATGGTTTAAGCCCTTTAAATGAAATAATGGATGAATTAAAACCAGAGACTGGTATTTTTGATGATGTGTTATTGCCTAAGCCAACTTCATGGGATGCCAAATCAGTGGAGAAACGCAGAAGTTTCATAGAAGAACTAACAGGGAAGAAATTAAATTATTTGCGAAAGGACAATGGGTTTCCTTCTCCAGAAAGTTTCAGGGGAAATATAGAAAATTATATTGGAATGACTTGTGTCCCCACTGGAATAATAGGTCCGTTGCATATAAAAGGCACCGAAGCAAAAGGAGATTTCTTTGTGCCATTGGCAACAAGTGAAGGTGCTTTAATTGCTTCATATCACAGAGGGGCAAAGGCAACAAGGTTAAGCGGTGGTATTTCCTGCGTATGTTTAACTGAAGGTGTTCAGCGCACCCCTTTATTCCGGTTTATTACTTTAAGTGAAGTCGGTTTGTTTTTAAGATGGATATTGGAAAGCATAGAGTTATTAAAAAAAATCGTAAGCGAAAACAGTAAACATGCCATTCTTGATGACGTCAGAATAAATATAGAAGGCAACAATGTACTGCTGATTTTTGAATATACAACAGGAGATGCTTCCGGACAGAATATGGTTACTTTTTGCACAGAAGCTGTCTGCAAATACATTATTCACCATACGCCTGTAAAGCCCCAATACTGGTTTATTGAGAGTAATTATTCCGGCGATAAAAAAGCAACAGCAGTATCTTTTACAAATGTCAGGGGGAAAAAAGTAACCGCTGAAGTTGTTGTAAAAAGAGACATTGCAAAAAAAATCCTTTTTGCCGAACCAAAAGAAATATACCAGTATTGGCTAAGTTCTTCGGTTTCTGCTGTGCAAAGTGTAAGCATTGGCATTCAGGGACATTTTGCAAATGCACTGACGGCAATATTTATGGCTTGCGGACAGGATGTTGCTTGCGTATCCGAAGCCTATGTCGGTATAACAAGAATGGAAGTTACCGAAAGCCATGATTTATACGTTGCTGTAACATTACCCAGTTTAATGGTTGGCACTGTTGGCGGTGGCACTGAATTGCCTACTCAGAAAGAATGCCTCGAATTGATTGGCTGCAGCGGTAATGGTAAAGCCAGAAAATTTGCAGAGATATGCGGCGCAACAGTTTTAGCCGGCGAGCTATCTATTGCTGCAGCGATAGCTAGTGGAAATTTTTCTAAAGCCCATAAATTATTCGGAAGAAAAAAATAGGTTACTCCTCATCCGATATAAAATACTAAAATACAAATACTTGCCACAGATAACACAGATAAAATAAAAAATGAGTAATAACATAATCGTTTTATTAATAAACTTTCTCATAGGCGCTATCGGTCTGTTTGTCTTTATCAGTAAAAAGAAGATTGACAGCGCTTCTCAAATGAAAAAGAAATATTTTTTTTATTTGTTTATTGTCATTTTCATCCTTACATGTATTCGTTTTTTAGGAATTTATTTGCCCGTAATATTTTGTCTTATTGTATTAATAGGCGTTTACGAAATATTTAATATCGCCAAAAACGATATATTAATTTTAATCTTAAGTTTACTTATATTTTTAGCAGAAGGATTTTTTTTCATAAAATTCAGTCTTGTTAAATGGGAAATTGTTGCCTGGATGTATACACTTGTGGTTACTTTTGACGGTTACTGCCAGATATGCGGACAGTTGTTCGGGAAAAATCTTATGATTCCCAAAATCAGTCCTCGTAAGACATGGGAAGGATTGTTTGGCGGGATTATCCTCACGTTTGTTTCTGCTTTCTTTTTGCAAAAAGTTTTACCTCATTATTATATAATGGTGCTGCTTGTTATTATCACTTCTTTAACCGGAGACCTGCTGGCTTCTTTGCTGAAAAGACTTGTTAAAGCAAAAGATTTTAATAATCTTATACCAGGTCATGGAGGAATTTTAGACAGGTTCGACAGTTTTATTTTTAGTGGTTGTGTATTTGGAATATTAAATATTTTTTATGCCTTTTCGTAAAATCCCCTGGAATATCCCTAATATCTTATCAGCCTACAGGTTGTTAAGTATGCCTTTTATTCTTTTACTTGTATTTGCAGGATATGAAAAAATATTCATTGCTTTATTTATACAGCAGTAAAATAAACGGTTATATACTGGGATTTTTTTTTGTAGTTTTGTTTTTATATAAATTCATCCCTGCTTTTTATTATTTTAGTATGATGTTCGGAATATTTTCAGAAATAGAATGTATTGCGATTAATCTTATATCAAAAGAACAGGTTGTAAATGCAAAAGGATTATATTGGGTTTTAAAGAATAGAAAAATAAAAAAATAAATTAATTGCAATGTCAAATTTAACTGCATATCTATTGCTTTCAGTTGGTTTCCTTATTCTTTTTTTTATTGGAGAACTCCTGTTAAAGTTCTTTAAAGTATCTTCCGAAATATCAAGAAAATTCGCACATATAACTTCCGGGCTTTTAGCTTGTGCGTTCCCATTTGCTTTTGATTCTCACTGGTGGGTAATGGCTATTTGCGCTTCATTTCTGGCATTGCTATACCTTAGTGCGAAATTCAATTTTCTCAAAAGCATCAATTCTGTAGAGAGAAAAACTTACGGGAGCGTTTTATACCCGATAGCTATTTATATTTGTTTTTTCTTAAACCAGCTATTGACCAACGACTCCGGGCAATTTCAGTTTTATTTTACTTCTGTCTTGATACTTGCTCTCTCCGACCCTTTGGCAGCCATAATAGGAGGTAATTATCCAATTTTCAGGTTTAAAAAAATTGCAACAGGAAAATCTCTTGGCGGAGCCCTGGCCTTTTTCATTTCTACATTTATTATATCCTTTTCATTTTTAAATTTTGACAACAAAATTCTAATCTGTTTTGCAATCTCTTTATTATCAACTCTTGTTGAATTAATTTGCTCAAAAGGATTTGATAATCTGTTTATTCCGCTGAGCTGTTACCTGATATTCTTTTTTCTGAAATAAATATAATTGTAATGACTTCAAAAAAAGAAAATAAAGCTGATAACAGGAAGATCTGGCTGGTCGATTTTTCTTTAAAACACAGGGCTGTTGTTCTTGGTTTTTGGGCTTTTGTTTTCGTGGCTTCCTTGTATTTATTGGTTAATATGCTTCTTTCACCCAAGACATCCATTGATAATTCGGTAGGCATCTGGTTTATGAAAGATGATCCTGAATTGATAACTTATGAAAAATTCAATAAGGAGTTTGGCGAAAAAGAGTGGACCATACTATTACTTGAGACAGATACAGTATTCAGTCAGCGTTTTCTTAACGATTTAGACAAAATAACCAGAAGAATAGAAAAAGTAAAGCATATTCAGAAAGTAGTTTCTTTGACAAACTTGCTTGACAGCAGGGTAGGAAAAGACAGTTCATTGAGATACTTGCAAATATACCCCGCTAACGATACGAATGAAATCATCACTGCTGGTCAGCTTAGAGAATTTAAAGAAAGAATAATTGGTGATACTATTTATGAAAATAGTCTTATTCATAAAAATGATTCTAAAAGGGTGATTTTATTATTTCAAAATGACAACTTTCTTTACGATATAGAGCCTTACAGGATAGAAATGATTGATTCTGTAAAAAATATTGTTAAGGCTTTTCCAAATGTCAGAAAATTTTCATTGGCCGGAACATCAGTAGTCAATGCAGAACTTAACCGTTCATCAAAACACGATGTATATGTCTTCTATACCCTGGTAACCATATTTATTAATATATGCGGCTTTTTCTTATTGAAAAACAGAAAAGATTTGTTTATCTTATTGACCGTTGTAACTTATAGTGCATTTCCCCCAATGGCGTTATTGGTTCTTTTCAATATACCGTTTAATATGGTAACTGTTATTTTACCACCTGTTTTAATCTCTTTATCAGTATGCGATGTGGCTCATGTCATCAACGGTTTTCATTTCGAAAGAAAATATTATGAGCCATATCTAGCCGTTAATACAGCCATCTGGAAAATATGGACACCCTGTTTATGGACTAGTTTAATTACTATTATTGGTTTGTTATCGTTATCTCTTTCAACTGTTTTTCCGATTTGGCAGCTGGGCGTTTTAGGTGCTGTAGGAATTTTTATTGCCTGGTTTATTACCATGACTTTAGTGCCCATTTTACTTGTTTTCTTCTGGCCACAGAAGACATCCGCCGATTCTTTAATACACGATGGCTCAAGAGAAGTAGGCTTATATTCTAAAAGGCTATTGCCGTTAATTGGCAAATACCGTTGGTTGTGGATAACTATTTCAATACTGTTGTTATTTCCATTAATTGGCATTCCTAAGCTGAGAGTTGATACTAATTATACAAAATTTTTTAGAAGCAGGGCGGAAATATCTCATTCATACAGTAAAATAAAAGATGTCGGTTTTGGTCAGAATCCTGTTTCAATAATTCTGAAATATCCGAAAGAGAAAACATTTTATTCCGGTAATTATTTCCCACTTCTTTTAAATTTTGAAGATGATTTAAAGAAAGATAAAAGCATCATAAAACTACTTTCTGTCAGTGATTTAATTGACAGAATAGATATTGCTTTTAATGGCAAGTATGTTGGCCCTCCGCGTATTAAAAAGTACTCGGAAAACAAAATATCACAATTGTTTTTAATGGGCGAAATGTCTAATAATGAAGACATTGCAAATTATACCAATGAGCTGAAAAATCAGTTACAAATAGTCGTGATGACTTCTTATATGAGTTCCAAAGAATTGGGCGAATTTAAAAAGAGGATTTATAAGCGGGGCAAAATTTTTCCTGAAGAAGTTCAGATTAGTGTTACAGGAACCACAGTGTTATGGTCAAACATGGATAAACAGATTGTTGGCACACAGATGGATTCTGTTTTTATAATTACGATAATTTTTGTATTCCTATTGCCTTTTATTTTCAAATCGGTTAAACTGGGCATTATTGGCGTACTTATAAACTGCCTGCCTCTTGCCATAACATTTGGGCTGATGGGGCTGCTCGACATAAAAATAAATATGGCTACCGCTTTAATTGGTGGAATCTCAGTGGGCTCTACAATTGACAGCACTATATTCTTTATTAACAGGTTCCGGCTTGGCATAAAAGAAGGATTATCGTGGGATAAAGCTGTTGACAATGCTATTATTTCTGTCGGAGATGGTATAATAATAACTTCCTTGATCTTAGCCGGTGGATTTTTCTGTATGTCCATATCCAGTTTTTTGCCTACAGCACAACTTGGAATTTTAATAACATTTTCAATACTTGTTTCTTTATTTCTTGACCTGATTATAAACCCGATTATTTTAAGATTTCTAAAACCTCAAATAGGGTAAGCGTAGAACTCACTCAGCATAAGAAATATTTTTTTATTCATAAAATTTTATAAAAAAGATTAAGTGAACATTCGCCCCCTAAAAGAAAAACCATCGTAAATTGTTGGTTTACAATGGCTTTAATTTTTCATTTCGCTCATCAAAGTAACATATTATCGAACCAACTTATTGATGCTTTAGCTGGAATTTATTGTTTATCTGACACATTTACAGAAGATTATATTAATAGGGAAATTAATATGGAAAAAAGAAGCAAATAGTATTTATAAAAATAAAATTTTTTTAATTCGATTATAATCGATTTATTTATTATTTTTGTAAATAAACATAGTATGTTCGATTATGATAAAAAGAGAAATATATTTAAGAAGGATAAGCCCTTTTATTAATAAGCCAGTAATAAAGGTAATTACAGGTATCAGAAGGTGCGGGAAGAGTACTTTTCTGAAAATAATAATTGAAGAGCTGAAAGAAAAGGGTATTAATCCCAACAATATTTTATACATAAACAAAGATTCCTTAAAATACGATTTTATAAGAACTTATAATGATCTTAGCACCTACGTTTCTAAGAAATTAAGTGCTTTACAAGGCAATAAATACCTGTTTATTGATGAGATTCAGGAT
>Ga0114951_10001491_pt1 | contig 28789 bp, 30 predicted proteins | sample AM7aDNAmetaG_FD_88677 | JGI IMG/M metagenome (GOLD analysis project Ga0114951, IMG submission 88677) | Freshwater microbial communities from Finland to study Microbial Dark Matter (Phase II) - AM7a DNA metaG | ecosystem: Environmental > Aquatic > Freshwater > Lake | place: Finland: Lake Alinen... | reverse complement strand
CATGTCGCTCAGCCGCTCATTTTGCCGCCCTTCTCGCGCAGCGGGTAGGCTTGGCCATCAGGGCGCGGTGCAGCGCCCGGTCTGAAACCCCGAAGGGGGCGGCGGCGTAGAGGCAGGGGGCGGAGCCATATGGTTCCGCCCCCTGTGTCAAGCATACAGGCAGAGCTCTTTACTTGTCCTTGTTCTGTCGAGACCGCATGATGTACGCAGCAACAGGAATTCCGACACCGAGCACAATGAGCACCCATCCAAATACCCTTGGATACATGATAGGAACTCCCCAGCGGTACATCTCACCGCTATGGACGCCAGTCCATCCGAGAAAGGCAAAAATTATGCCCAATGCAATTTCCTCTGCCTTCACCTTCTTCATCACTTCTGCCTCATTTGTTCCTTCATAAAGTCGAGGGCACCCTTTGTGCCACTCCCCGACACCCCGGCCCAAGTCATGTTCGGGGGGCCAGGATCAAAATAGCCAGACAGGAAATCATAGGCCTTCTCAATCTTGTCCGGATTGCGCGCCGCAACGGCGGCAAGGGCGGGCAACGCCTCCACACCTGCTGCGGCGGCAATGGGAACAGCTCCCGCGCCGAGTGCAACGGCGGTGTACTTCTGCAAATCCTCGTTTGTGGCATACGCCTCCGCAGTTTTGCCCAAGGCCTCTCCCGCGCCCTGGGCTCCTTCGGACACCGCCTGGGCGATCCCGTCGGGAGCCTTGTCCCAGAGCTGGCTAAAGCCATCAGCTATGTTCTGAACGCCGTCCAAGAAGCCTTCTAACCCCCACACATCCACCCGGTTGACCGGGTCATCGACGCAGTAGCCGTACCAGTCCTTGTCGCCGCCTTTCTTGCCTAGCGGATCGACTGACAGAGGGAGAGCCATGGAGCGCCCGGTGTCGGTTTACTTCTCCTGCCAGAACCAAAGGTTCCAGATCTTCACGCCGTGGGCCTTCAGGTGCTCGATGATGCACTGGTCAACGGGTATCCAGGCAATGTTGATCTTTTCGAACAGGAGGCCCTTCGTGTAGACGATAACGATAGAGCTAAGTATATTGCAATAGGGGCTCATGCTAATGACGCGGCGAATTTCATTATAGCTGCGGACTTCCTCTCGTGGCCATGCAGCTGTGAATGCATCATCAGAGAATGATGCGATGCGCAGGGGGCGTAAAAAAAGGAAACCGAAAATGTACAGCGGAATTGAAAACAGAATAATCCAGATGGCATCATAAGTTAATAGTGCTGCAAAAAATAGAATTACTGGGATAATATAAAGATATCGTATAAACTTCGCACTAGAGTATTGACTGCGAATAGCATCATTATCTTTGACGATGATCTCCATTGTTTCTCCGTGCTGGTTGGCGCGCTGTTGCTTGCGCGCCAACCAGACAAACAGGTTCAGTCCTTGTTGTACAGATCAATGTCATCTGAAGGCGTTACATCTGTGGGCACGGTGGGGAACACATCCTTTGACCAAGTGTAGGTCTTGTTCGTGTGCAAATCCGGTGTGCCTACCCCCACGCCAATATGCCCGGACATCCCTTCGTAGCCGTCACCGATAACTTTGTCGCCTCCAAATACCGGGCCGAGTTTGAACGCCCCGACCGGTATGTCTCCAACGCTCCAGCCAACCTGCGTTCCCTGGCCAGCAAGGTCATCCATGCGTGTGGCGTTGGTGTACTGGCCAAAACCAGTGCCAGAAACACCGTATCCAGCTGCGGGCCCAGCGCCTACAGTCCCTTGAACAGCCCAGTTTCCTTCCCCGTCTCGACCGATGGAGCCACTCACCGTTCCACCAACGCCGAAGCCTGTGGCGCTGCCGCTCACGCCAACATTGAAGGTCTTAAGCCCCCACACGTCCACCCGGTTGACCGGGTCATCCACGCAATAGCCGTACCAGTCGCTATCCCCGCCCTTCTTGCCCAGCGGGTCCAGCGCGGTGAACCGCCCGGTGCCTGAGTCGTAGTCGCGCCAGGGGAAGCGGGGTGCTCTTTGTGAAACTGCCGTACAGCATTCAATACAAAATATGTTTACTGTGGATTTTCATGTGTACTCGCTTGGCATTTCTTGCACAGTGGCGGATCGTCCTTCCTCAGGGCGTCTCGGAAACAGAGAATAATTGTCGGTATTGAAAGTAGCCATACGTAGGTCTCTGTGGGTGCTCCAAAGCCTCCCTCAAATACAGAATATCCCAAAGCAGCAAGCAGGATAAGCACTATTAGTGCGAAAATTCTCCGTCTTGGCCTTGGCGCTTGCGCGCCACAGAGGGAACAAGAATTCTTCATTTTGATCTCCTTCAATACCCGGCCCCCTTTCGGGGGCCGGGATGCTCAGCTAGTCTGGTGTGGTGCCGTAAAGCGAAGGCCAGGGCTCCGCAGAGGCACCTTCGTTTTCGACAGCAGCGTTCCATGAATCTTCTACCCACTGCTTTGCATTCGTGTCCCACTGCTCCATTGTTTCTTTGACGGGTGGGTATTCAAGCATAGCCTGCGTCACCATGCCGTTCCCGGAACCAACAAGGCCACCGGCAATAGCGCCAGGCACTGGTTCGCCAACAGTTGCGCCCATGCGAAAGCCTCTATAAGCGCCAGTGATGCCGCCAATTGCTCCGCTTTTGACAATCCTTTTGCCCGGAGTTTCGTCCCAAAACAACCCCCACGCATCCACCCGGTTAACCGGGTCGTCAACGCAATAGCCGTACCAGTCGCTATCCCCGCCCTTCTTGCCCAGCGGGTCCAGCGCGGTGAACCGCCCGGTGTCGGCGTCATAGTCGCGCCAGGGGAAGCGCGTCAGGCCGGTGTCCGCATCGTACAGGCCCCCGGCGAACCCGAGCGGCAGCCGCACCACGTTGCCCCGGACCGAGAGCAGATTGCCGAAGCTGTCGTATTGCATGGCCTGTACAACATGGCCATCCGTGGTGGCAAGGGCCAGCGGCGTGCCGAGCTGGTCGCAGAGCAGAAAGTAGGAGTCCCGGCCGTTGGTCAGGCCCACGGGCGTGCGGTTCTGTCCCGCTTCGGGCAGATACGCCAGCAGCCACCACTCGTGGCCGTCGTGGAACTCGTCCAGGCGCAGGGGGTCGAGCCAGCGAAAGGCCTCGACCACGCGCCCGTCCACGCGCTTTGCGGTGCGCAGGCCGTTTTCGTCGTAGGCGTAGTCGATGCGCCTGCCGCCATTCACATTGTCAGGCAAATCAACGGCAAGCAGCAGGCCCGAGGGCTCATAGTGGTAGTGGGTTTCGGCGTCGCCCACGACCTTCAGGTTGCGGAAGCCAGCCGTGTCGTGGCCGTACTGGGCGCTCCCGGCCTGGCCCAGGCGGTTGTTCGCCAGGTAGGTGTAGCGCCGCTCGCCGCGAAAGCGCAGGGGGTTGATCTCGGCCAAGCGGCGGCCCTGGTGGTCGTACTGGTAGGACTCGCAGAGCGCGCCGGAGCCGTCCGTGACGCGGGACAGCCGCCCGGCGGAATCATAGGTGTAGCGCCGGGTTTCGGGGCTGTCGCCCAGGCGGCCATTCAGGCGGCCACCCAGATGGATGCCGCGTTCAATGATTCGGCCCTGCGGGTCGCGCTTGAGGGAGAGGAACTGGGACGGGTTGTTGTGTGATGCTGGCATGATAGGCTTCCTCCAATTGGGTTGAAGCGCCCGGCACAACGCCGAGAGCAAATTGGGGAAGCATACCACTGGTTTTTGGCCGGGACAAAAATGGCATGGTTTTGGCCGGTAAATGGACAAATAGAGCGGGCTGACAGGGTTTCGGCGAGCGACCCAAAGCGCCAAGCAACGTTCTGCACAGCCGCAAAAAAAAGCGCCCCCTTGCGGGGGCGCTTCGTCGTGCATGAGGCGGATGCGGGTCTAGGCTTCGCTGGAGACCACGGGCTTCTGGCTCGCGCCGGTCTCCTGCTTCACGTCCGTGGCGATCTTGAACAGGATGGTCACCACCAGGGCGCCCAGCGCGTAGATCATGGCCGAGACGATGAGCTCCTTGCCGGTGGGCCAGTACGGGGCGATCTGCTCAAACGGGTTGGGGTTGAAGCCGCCGATCAGAAGGCCCAGGCCCTTGTCGATCCAGGTGGCGATGACCAGGATGGCCAGCGACCAGGGCAGCAGCTTGATGTTGTCGCGCAGCTTGGGCGGGATCAAAAGCACCAGGCTGCCCAGGCCCAGCGCCACGGCCGTCCACATGAAGGGCACCAGCTCGTGGTGGCCGTGCACGCCCTTGAACAGATAGACCAGGGGCAGCATGTGGCCGGGGATGTTGGAGTAGAAGGACGTGAACACTTCCAGCAGGAAGAAGAACACGTTCACGCACATGGCGTAGGTGATGATCTTGGCCAGGGTGCCGATGCCCTCGACGTTGGCCTTGAAGGTGGTCACCTTCTCGGTCAGCATGATGACCAAGAGCAGGATGGCCGGGCCGGAGCAGAAGGCGCTGGCCAGGAAGCGGGCGGCCAAAATGGCCGTGAGCCAGTAGTGGCGGCCGGGCAGGCCCTCGTACAGGAAGGCCGTCACCGTGTGGATGGAGAAGGCCCAGATGATGGAGGTGTAGGCGAGCACCTTGGTCCACTTGGGGTGGGGCAGGTGCTGGCGGTCGCACTCCAGGCAGGTCCAGCCCACCAGCACGTTCAGGATCAGGTAGCCGTTCAAGACGACCATGTCCCAGAACAGGATGGAGTTGGGCGTGGGGTACAGGAGCACGTTGAGCATGCGCTGGGGTTGGCCGATGTCGACCACGATGAAGCCCAGGCACATGACCACGGCGCCGATGGCCATGAACTCGCCGAAGATCACGAGGTCCTTGAACTTCTTGTAGTTGTGGAAGTAGTAGGGCAAAACGATCATGACGCCGCTGGCGGCCACGCCGACCAGGTAGGTGAACTGGGCGATGTAGAAGCCCCAGGACACGTCGCGGCTCATGCCGGTGATGGTGAGGCCTTGCATCAACTGCATCATGTAGATGCCGGATGCGCCCAGGATGATCAGGAGCAGGAACCCGACCCAGACATAGTACTTGGGACTTCCTTTAAGTGCTTTTTCGAGCATGACCGCCCCCTAGATGATGTAGTAGACGCCCGGTTCGGTGCCGAGCGCCGGCTTGCGCCGGATGGTGTAGTGCTCGCGCAGGACCTTGCGCACTTCGCTGGCCGGATCGGACAGGTCACCGAACACGAGCGCCCCTTCCGAGACCTCGACGCAGGCGGGCTGCTTGCCCTGGGCCAGGCGCTCCACGCAGAAGTTGCACTTTTCGACCACGCCGCGCATGCGCGTGGGGAATTCCTTGTTCAGCTTGCTCAAGTCCAGGTGCAGGCGCGGCTCCATGAAGTTGAAGCTGCGCGAGCCGTACGGGCAGGCGGCCATGCAGTAGCGGCAGCCGATGCAGCGGTGGTAGTCCATGGCCACAATGCCGTCCGGGCGCTGGTAGGTGGCCTGGGTGGGGCACACGCGCACGCACGAGGGGTTGGTGCAGTGGTTGCACAAAAGCACGAACTCGCGCTTCTCCAGGCCCTCGTCCATGAAGTTGTTGGGCTGGTCAAAGGCCTCGTCAAAGCCTGCGCCCCAGATCCACTTCACGTTCTGGCGACCGGGGATGTCGGGCACGTTGTGCGCGGCGTGGCAGGCCTTGACCAGGGGCTCGATGGTTTCCTTGGCGCCGACCTTCTTGGTGTCGATGACCATGGCCCAGCGCTTGGCTTTCAGGGCCTTCTCGCTCACCTTTTCTGTCGAGCCGACGCCAGCGGCGATGACGCTCCCGGCGGAGGCCACGCACAGCCCGGCGGCGGTCAGTCCCGCAAACTTCAGGAAGTTTCTTCTGGTGTGGTTCATTTCTTCAACCCCTCCGGCTGGATGTGGCAATCCCAACAGTAGGGCGTCACGGATGCGTCATTGTGACACTTGTCGCAGAACTCCGCCTTGTTGGTATGGCACTTCATGCAGGTCTTCTGCAGACTGATTTCAAACTCCTTGCCCTTGCTGTTCACGTACACGCGTTTGCCGTCGCGCAGGGCGAAGTCGCGCCACTCGTTCAAGAGCTGCATGTGCTTGGTGCGCATGAACTCCTTGCTCTCGACGCATTCCTTCTCGTTCTCCGGCATCTTGAGCTTCGGCTGGGAGTAGGCTGCCTTGCCCGCATTGTAGGCCAGCGGGGTAAGGAAGATGCCCAGGAAGATCACCAGTCCGGTGATGATTTTGCCGCCGTTGTAGAGTTTCATCCTATTCCTCCTCAAAGCCCGGCAGGGGTTCCTGGCGAAGGTTCACGGTGCGCTCGATCTCGCCGTCCAGGACCAGCGCGTTGGCCACCAGCTCGTGCAGGCCGGTGATCTTGACGCCCGGAGCCCAGTAGTCGGCCAGGGGGATCAGGGTGGCGCGGTCGATGGCGCAGACGCAGGCCATGGTGTTCACCCCGTGCTTTTCCTGCACGTAGGACAGCGCGTTGCCCCGGGGCAGGCCGCCGCGCATGCGGATCTCCATGATCTCGTCGGTGTTCAGGCCGCTGCCGCCCGCGCAGCAGAAGGTCTGCTCGCGGATGGTGCCCAGCGGCATCTCGTGGAACTGGTCGACCACGTTTTTCAGCACATAGCGGGGCTCCTCAAACATGCCCATGCCGCGCGCCGGGTTGCAGGAGTCGTGGAAGGTGGCGATGATGTCGGAGTTGCGGCTCTTGTCGAGGTTCAGCTTGCCGTGTTTGATCAGGTCGGCCGTGAACTCGGCTATGTGCACCATCTTGGTCTGCTTGGCGTTGTTGAACACCGTGCCGGTGATGGGGCTGACCGGGGTCTGCATCTGCGGGCCCTGCATGGAGCCGTTCATGGTGTCCATGTACTGGTTGATGACGCGCCACATGTGGCCGCACTCGCCGCCCAGAATCCACTTGGCCCCCAGGCGGTTGGCCTCGGCGTACATCTTGCCGTTCAGGGCCTTCATGGTGTCGGCGCTGGTGAACAGGCCGAAGTTGCCGCCCTCGCTGGCGTAGGTGGACAGCGTGTAGTCCAGCCCGATGGCGTCGAAGAGCATCAGGTAGCCCATGAAGGTGTAGATGCCCGGATCGGCGAAGACATCGCCCGAGGGGGTGATGAAGATGACCTCATGGCCCTTCTCGTTCAACGGCACATTCATGCGCTTGCCGGTGATGGTCTCGATGTCGTCGACCATGAACTCGACGATGTCCTTGAAGGCGTGCGGCTGGATGCCCAGGTGGTTGCCGGTGCGGGTGCAGTTGGCCACCGGCTCCATGATCCAGTTGATGTTGATGCCGACCAGGTGCATGAGCTCGCGCGCCATCATCGTCACCTCGGCGGTGTCGATGCCGTAGGGGCAGAAGAGCGAGCAGCGGCGGCACTCCGTGCACTGGTAGAAGTAGAGGAACCATTCCTTGAGGACGTCCTCCTCCATGACCCGCGCGCCGGTGAGCTTGCCCAGGATCTTGCCGGCCAGGGTGAACTCGCCCCGGTAGATGGAGCGCATGAGCTCCGCGCGCAAAACAGGCATGTTCTTGGGGTCGCCGCCGCCGATGAAGAAGTGGCACTTGTCGGCGCAGGCGCCGCAGCGCACGCAGATGTCCATGAAGATCTTGAGCGAACGGTACTTGTCCAGGCGCTCGCGGAAACCGTTGACCACGATCTCCTTCCAGTTGGACGGCAGCTGCCAGTCGGCGTCGGTGGGGTTCCAGGTGCGCGGGTTGCCGAACTGGCCTGGAATCTCGTGGATCAGGTACTCCATCTTGTCCAGCTTGGCCGGATAGGCGAAGCGGCCAGGGGAGAGGTCGTTGGGCGTCTCCATCCAGCCGGTGGCCGGCGGGGTGTAGTTGATGCTCCTGAGCATTTCATCGGGTTTGATTATCTTCGCCATGTCTTCTCCTCACGGAAAAAGTTTCGTGCGTGTTGTCCCGTGGTGCCAGCGCCTGTGCTCAGGCGGCTTCCTCCGGGTTCTTCTCCAGGGGCAGTCCGGCCTCGAACATGGGGGCGCGGAACTCATCCTCATACGCCTCGTAGCTGTGGGGCTTGATGGCGGGGTTGTTCCAGGGGTTCTCGTGGTGGTGCATGCGGGTGTCGTTGGGCAGGTTGCGCGTGGGCGAGAGGAAAATGCCGCCCAGGTGCATCAGCTTGCTGAAGGGGAAGTACACCAAAAGCGTGCTGACCAGGAACACGTGCACGAAGAAGCTGACGTCGATGCCTGTGGGGACGATGTACGTGCGGGTGAAGAACCCGGTGGAGAGCACCATCACCACGTCCTTGATGGCCATGACGTCGACCTTGGCGATGTAGCGCATGTACATGCCGGACAGGGCGATGGCCAGGATCAGGATCAGCGGGAAGTAGTCGTTCACCAGCGAGATGTAGCGCAGGCGGGCGTCGAACAGGCGGCGCGCCAAAAGAAAGCCCGCTCCGGCCAGGATGAGCAGGTCGGACTGGTAGAGCACCGGCGCGTAGATCTGCAGGATGCCGTCCACGAACTCGATGCCCAGGATGACCTGGGGCACGGGCTGCAAAAACAGGCGCATGTGGCGCAGCACGATGATCAAGAAAGAGTAGTGGAACAGGATGGCGAAGAGCCACAGCCACTTGTTGGAGACATACGCCACCACCGGGTTCTTGCCGCCGTCGTGCTTCAGCACCACCTTGGTGTTGCGGAACAGCGAGCGGAAGGTGAGCACCTCAAGGAGCATGCGCATGGCCGTCTGCGGGCCGGTGGAGGGGTTGTCCCACTTGTTCTGCGTGATCCAGTCCAGCGACTGCTGCTGGCCGCCGGTGGTGGGGATGCGGAAGGGCACCGGGCGTTTGGCCCAGCTGATAATCTTGCACACGAACCCGACCACGAAGATGACGAACGCCGTGCCGGGAACGCAGTACGCGAAGATGGTCTGCATCTTTGCCGCGCCCGCGCCCAGCGTGGCGATCACCACCAGGGCCAGGACCAGAATGAGTGAATAGATCGCTTTCATCTGCCGTCACCTCGCTTGTAGTTTGGCCGACCCGGTCGCGCATGCGCGCCGGTTCCGCACCCGCCATGAGAAATCATTCGGCCTTTGGGGCCGCAACGTCCGAACGCATCAGGTTGGCCCGGCGCACGATGTTCACGTGCGCGCGCTTGACCTCCTCCACGCGCATGCGCTGCACCTGGTCGCGCGCCGCTACGTAGAGGTCAAAGGCGATGACCGCCAGGTTGTCCACCCGGGTCTCAAAGGCCAAAAGTTCCGCAAGGGCGCCCTGGGCGGACAGCTCCTTCTGGAATTCCTGGCGCAGAAGCTTTTTGAAAAGAAAAACGAAGGACAGGGCCTGGCTGGGGGCAAAGTCCTGCACGGCGCGGATCTTGACGATGCGGCCCAGGGCCTGGGCCACGGCGTCGGCGTCGTTCCAGGCCAGCAGCAGGGGGATGAGCTCGGCCGCGGCAGTGCGGATGGCGTGGCCCACGGGGTTGGAGAAGGGCTCCAGATTGGCTTTCCAGACGGCCTGCGTCTCGGGCGGGTACGTGCCCAGGATGAGCAGCGCCCATTTCCCGGCCAGCTCTTCCGAGCGCTCCGCGATCCTTTGCTCAAGCCCCATTCAGCCACCCCATGTTAAGCCAACCAATGATCGACTTGAAAAGAGGACGCCCGTCAAGGCCCACTCCTCTAGGAGTCTCCCGACCGGACGCCCGCGCAGTTATTGTGAAAATGCGAACAATGCCCCACGGCTTCTATTCCAGACTCCCCTAGAAACGTCAAGCCGTTTTGCCGAGAAAACCGACGGCTCTTGGGCCTTGCGCAGGGCCCGACCAGGCCGCGCTTGTGCAATTTCTTGTTGCCTGATGTGCAAGGCATTGCGCACGCATGCCTGCGCCGAACTGTGACAAAGCGGTCAACCACTTGCCCGTGCACCACTTTTCATTCTGGCACAAAGATTGCCTTAACCAGACCGTGCAGAGAGGGTTTGCACTGCCGGGGACGGAGGTTCCGCTCTTCCACCTCCGTTCCTGGCCTTGCCCTCCGCCATACACCCACAAAGGAGCCGACCCCATGCACCAACGCCGCCCCGAATCGCGCCCCGAATCCCGGCCCATCGCCATAGCCGTACCGGCCCCGCAAACCGGGCCCGGCCACCTCGTGCTTCTGGCGGCCCTGGTGGCCCTGGCGCTGCTGCTGGCGTCGCTGACCTCGCTGGCCCCGCGCGCCCATGCCTTCAGCCTCTTCGGCGGGCCCAAAACCGTCACGGCCAAGGCCGGGGCCGTCTCCCTGCCCCTGGCCGAGGTCAGCGACGGCAAGGCCCACTTCTACACCTTCAAGACCGGCGGCAAGGACGTGCAGTTCTTCGTCATCAAAAGCAGGGACGGCGTGGTGCGCACCGCGCTGAACGCCTGCGACGTCTGCTTCCGCGAGAAGAAGGGCTACACCCAGGACGGCGACGTCATGGTCTGCGGCAACTGCGGCATGCGCTTCCACTCCACCAAGGTCATGGAGGTCAAGGGCGGCTGCAACCCCTCGCCCCTGGCCCGCACCTTCGACGCCAAAAACGTGCTCATCCGCGAGGCCGACCTCAAGGCCGGCGTGGCCTACTTCTAACGTCCGCAGTGGCTCCGCCCCTGCACCCCGCCGGGGGGAATGATTCCCCCCGAACCCCCTCATTTGTTCGCTGCGGGCTCCGTGACGGGAACCGTCCCGGAGCCCGCAGCCAAGTGGGGAGTCCAGAGGGCCTCAGGCCCTTTGGCCGCCGGAGGCCTCTTTCCCCTTCCCCCGGCGGGGTCAAGGGGCAGCGCCCCTTGTCATCTCAACCCAAAAGGCCCGTCATGAACATCCTGACCATCGCCCTGCGCAACGCCCGCAAGAAATGGGTGCGCACGCTTCTGCTGCTGCTCGTGTTCACGCTGGGCGTGGTGAGCATCGTGTCGCTCAATTTCGTGTCCCGCGTGGTGGGCGAGGGGCTGGAGAAGAAGCTCGTCAGCTTCGGGGCCAACATCCTGGTCTCGCCCAAGACCGAGAAGCTGACCGTGAGCTACGGCGGCTTCGCCCTGGGCGACATGCTCTTTGACGTGACCTATCTGGACGAGGCCGACACCCTGGAGCGCATCGACCGCATCGAGCTGCGCAAGAACATTTCGGTCATCGCGCCCAAGCTGGTGGTCATGGACCGCGTGCAGGGCATGGCCGTGGCCATCGTCGGCGTGCGCTTCGCCCAGGAAAAGCAGCTCAAGGGCTACTGGGACGTGGCCCAGGGCGCCATCCCCGGCGAGGAGCCCGCCGCGCGCAAAATGACGGACGGCATGCACGACGCTCCGGCTGCTGCCCCGGTTCCGGCCCAGAATACGGCCCAGAACCCGACATCAATCCCGGCCCCGATTCCGGCCGCAGCCAGCCCCACGGGCCTGGCCCAGGCCCCCATGGCCCCCCTGGGCCAGCCGCTGGACACGTACAGGGGCAACGGCGTGCTGGTGGGCAGCTCCGCTGCGGCCAAGCTGAACCTGAAGCTGGGCGACACGCTGCCCCTGGGCAAGGCGCACATGGTCGTCACGGGCATCCTTGCCCCCACCGGCAGCGAGGACGACAACGTGCTCCTGGCCGACCTGACCTTTGTGCAGCAGGCCGTGGGCCACCCGGGCAAGGCGAATTTTGTGGAGGTGGCGGCCCTGTGCTCCGGCTGCCCCATCGACGACATCGTGACCCAGATCGGCGCAGCGCTGGTGAACGTGGAGATAAGAACCCTGCGCAACATCGTGGAGCAGCGCATGTACTCGGTGCAGTTCGTGAAGAAGCTCATCCTGTCCGTCAGCCTGGTGATCCTGCTCACGGGCTGCTCCATGGTCGGCATCTCCATGCTCTCCGCCGTGAACGAGCGCAAGAAGGAGATCGGCATCCTGCGTTCGCTCGGGTTTTCGCGCAAAAGCGTGTTCGCCATCTTCTGCGCGGAGGCGGCCAGCATCGGCCTTTTGGCCGGGCTTATCGGCTATGTGGCGGGCTACGGGGTCAGTTTCCGCATCCTGGCCGTGCTGGACATGGCCGAGGGCGCGACCCTGTCCTTCGAGCCCCTGCACCTGGCCGCCACGGCCCTGGTGCTGGCGCTGTTGACCTCCCTGGCCTCCCTGGTCCCGGCCTGGAAGGCTGCGGCCATCGAGCCCAGCGAAGCCCTCGTCACCTTGTAGGCCATGCAGGAGCCGCAGCCATGAACCACGACGCATCCACCCGGCCCGACGCCGCCGCCGGACAGACCCCGATTGTCGACGCCCCGAGCCTCGACGCCCCGAGCCTTGAAGCGCCGATTCTCGAAGCCGTGAACGTCACCAAGTCCTTCACCCAGGACGGCACACCGACCCAGGCGCTCAAGGGCGTGTCCCTGGCGGTTGCGCCCGGGGAGTTCGTGTCCATCGTGGGCCGCTCCGGCTCGGGCAAGAGCACCTTTCTGTCCGTGCTGTCGACCCTGCTCAAACCCGACAGCGGCGAGCTGACCTACAACGGCCTGGACCTGGCCCGCGCCAGCGAGGCCGACATCGACGGCCTGCGCCACGGCGACTTCGCGGTGATCTTCCAGTTCCACTACCTTTTGCCCTACCTGACGGCGCTGGAGAACACCCTTCTGCCCTTCATGCGGGGCCTTCGGCCCGTTTCAGGGGCGCAGCGGCGGCGCGGTCTGGAGTGCCTGGAGCGCGTGGGCCTGGCGGACAAGGGCCACCGGCTGCCGGGCCAGCTCTCCGGCGGGGAGCAGCAGCGCGTGGCCATTGCCCGGGCCCTGGTCAAGGACGCGCGCATTCTCTTTGCCGACGAGCCCACAGGCAGCCTGGACTCGGCCACGGGCGCGACGGTGATGGAGCTGTTGGGCCAGATCCACAAGGACGGCATGAGCGTGGTCATGGTCACGCACAACGAGCAGTACGCGGGCCTGTCCGACCGGGTGGTCAGGATGGCCGACGGCCTGATGGTCTGAGCCGGGCATAGGCTCGGGCTGGCCTGTGGCGCGGTCGGGCCCGGCAGCCCTAGGCTGGGCCTGCGCACGCCGTTGCCGGAGCGAAGAACGGGAGCGGAGAACACTCAGGAGCATGCCGCAACGTGGGGTCTGCAACGGTTCAAAGCGGCAAGGCCAGGAGTTGCGGCATGATGGAAAGCGTGTTTCTTGAGCTGGAGTTCCTCCTCCTGATCCTCTTCTCCCTGGTGCTGCCAGCGGGAATCTACGCCACCCTGTTCTGGAAAACGACCATCTCGCGTCCGGCCGTGCTGCTGTTCGCCGTGAGCCTGGTCCTGCTGGCCGGGGTCGACCTGTACCTGCTCTCGGTTTTGGGCGAGATGGCCAGGCTGACCGTTTCCGCAGCAGACGACCGGCTCTTCAACGGGGAGCTGCGCATCGCCCTGTACCTGCTTCCGGCGCTGTTCGCCGGAACCGGGATCAACCTCGTGTCCCACGTGCTCATCCACCACCTGTCCAGGGCGGAGCAGCGCTTCGAGCACGAGAAGGACTGAGCGCGCCGCCGAGTGGGCTGTGCCGCCGGGCCGCGCTGTCCGATCTGGTCGGCGCTCTGGCCGGGTGGCCAGGATGGTCGGCGGGCTGGCGGCGCGAGGGGGCCGGGCCGGGCCGGGCCGGGCCGGGCGAAAAGAAGCGCAGAATAGGTCCGCCGGAATCCAGACCATTTCAGAACACTGGTGCGATATCGATTGCATGATAAGGCTTGAGCTGGCCGAAGGTCCGGTGGGGTGCTTCGGGGTGACTACGTAGCGAAAAGAGAAAGACAAGCCGTCTCGGGATGTTATAAAATGTCTTAGAATTTTATGGGCATCTGGGCCTTCCCCAGGCTGCCCGCGCACAGGGGCGCAGGCCCGCGCCCATCACGGTGACCTGCGTCGCCTGCGCGCCCTGTCCCGTCCCGCGCCCTGTTCCGCTATCCGATGAACTTTTTGCCCACGCTGAAGGCCTGGGCCACCACCGCGCCCACGCCGTAGTACAGGCTTGCGCCCGGCGCAAAGATCAGCGGCGCAAGCTTCGCCAGGTCGATGTGGCCCTCGGGGCCGAGGATCTCGGCGTCGGCCTTCACGTCCATGATCTCGCCGATAAACTGGGTGTGCGCGCCCAGGTCCAGGGTCTGGATGAGTTTGCACTCGATGACCAGCGGAAATTCCTCAACATAGGGCGCGTCCACCAGCTCGCTCCGGGCCGGGGTGAGCCCGGTGGCGGCGAACTTGTCCACCACGCTGCCGCTGACCATGCCGATGAAGTCGGCCTCGGCCGCGTGGCGCGCTGAGGGCACGCTCACGGTGAAGGCGCAGCGCGTCAACACCGCCGGGTAGCTGTGGCGCTCCTTGCGGATGGATACGGCCAGGCAGGGCGGGCTGGAGCAGCAGATGCCGCCCCAGGCGGCGGTCATGACATTGGCCTGGCCCGTGGCGTCGTACGAGCCGATGACCCAGACGGGCGTGGGCTGGGCCAGGGTCTTGGCGCCGAGGGACTGCTTCATGGTCGTGCTCCTTGCTGGCTGGGGGGGTGGGTTGCCCGATTCTGCCGCGTCAGGGCCGGGTTGGCAAGGACAACCGCAACGGTCTGCATTGGAGATCCGCAACGGCCCTCTGCAAGGCCTGATCAAATCAGCCGGAGGCCAGGCCGGCCCGGAGCGCCGGGACGAAACGCCGGAACGGAAGGACCGGGCGCAACCGCCGTCGGCCTGGACCGGGCCTGGCGCAATCAAACGACTGGACGCGGTGGATCGTGCCCGCACGTTTCGGACTTCGGGCTGGCGGCCACGTCGAGCATGTTCGCGGTCACGCCCACGGCTTTGACCAAGGGCCACGAGCGTGTCCGTCCGTCAGGTGCGGACCGCCCGGCCAGCGCCGCCGCGTCCTGCTTCAGCCCGTGTTTGCAACGCCGTTTGCAACGTTGTCTGCTGATACGTCTGCAACCCGGCAAGCGCATATTGCGCAGGACAGGACCCGGCTTCGCGCCAGCTGGCTACGCCCGGATGACCTTGCCCGCCAGGTGCAGGCTGGTGACCACGTCGAGCATGTTCGTGGTCTCGCCCACGGCCTTGGCCGTCATGAGGTCGAAGTAGGTCAGGCAGGTGCCGCAGACCAGCACCTGGACCCCGCCAGCGGCCAGGGCCGAGAGCTTGTCCAGGCAGGGGTGGCCCTGGGTGGCCAGGCGCACGCCGCCGTTGACCAGGATGATGCGCCACAGGCTTGGCCCCAGCTCCGGCAGGGTGGCCAGGAAGTTCAGCATCAGCTTGCCGCCCAGCTCGTCGCTGCCCGCGCCGATGGACTCGGACGCGATGAGCACCGTCACCTTGTCGTTGACCGGACTGGCGACCGGACTGGCGACCGGGCTGGCGGCCGGGCTCGCGGCCGGGGCGCAACAGGGCGTGGAGGCCGAACCGGGCGCGTGGGCCTTGTCGACCGTGTCCTGGCGCGTGGCGGAAAGGCGGCTGTGGCCCGATCCCTCGGACAGGACCTCGGCCACGGCCACGGCGTACCCCTTGCCGCCCAGCAGCCGGGTGACGTTCTCCCGCGCGGCGGGGTCGTCGACCAGCACCACGAAGCCAGCGGGCGCCTGCTTCTCGATGAGCTCCAGGCAGCGCATGACCGGGCCGGGGCAAGCCAGGCCACGGCAATCCAGGATGAGGTCTTCGGACATAGACGGCTCCTCTTTGTGAAATCAGGTGTGTCGATAGACTTGGCCTAGCCGCCCGCGCAGTGGCTGTCAACGACAGGAAAAAATGGCGGTGGAAAACGGGCGCAAAAAACCGGGACAGGGCCACAAAAGACCCCGCCCCGGCGGTTGTGCTTTGTCAGGTATCTACAACCTACCGCAACAACTCCACAACCTTGTCCACCACGGCAAAGGCGTCGGCCACGTAGAGCACGTCGGCCTTGCCCTGGGCCCAGCCGCAGCTGGCGTCGAGGTTGATGGCCCGGCGTTCGTTGATGAAGCGCCAGCCCACCACGTGGGGCTCCTCGCCGTGGCAGCAGGTGGACAGGCCCTTCTGGTGGCGCGGGGTGGAGCCGGTCTGGCCCACCTGGTGCATGTGCGTCAAAAACGGCAGGGCCGCGCCCTCGCCGCTCTGGTCGACCAAAGACTTGGAGCTGCCGAGCGAGCACTGGGTGGCGTGCAAGAGGCCCAGGATGAGGCTTGAGGCCTCGTCCAGGTGCTTCTGGCCGTCGGCCTGGGACTTGCCCCAGCCAGCGCCCGCCACGAGCAGCATCTTGGCCTCGGGCCGGATGGTCTGGGCGTCGGCCGCCGGGGAATTGATGCCCGTGACCACCGTGCGCGTGACCGGGGCCACGCGGAGCAGCTCCACGCTGGCCGTGCCAGGGGCGGCGGCGACCGGGGCGAAGCAGCCCGTGTCCACGGTGACCAGCCAGGGCCGCGCGTCGCGCTCGATCTTGCCGACCATACGCTGGCGGTAGAACCAGCGGGTGGCCACGATCTTGCCGCCCTCCACCACGAGGCCGGTCAGCCGCGTGTCCACAGCCGCGCCCAGGCGCATGGCCACGCCAGCAGCCACGCGGCTGGCGCGGGAGGTTGCGGGCATGACGATCAGCTCCGCTCCGGCGGCCTTGGCCAGGGCCTCGCAGGCCGAGGCGTCCGATCCGTAGCGCGCGCTGGCGAACTCCGCCCCGGCCACGCCGAGAAATTTCACCGCACTGCAGCCCGCGATCTGGTCCGCAGCGGCCTGGACCTCGGCCCCGTACAGGCCGACGGTCAATTCGATGGGCAGGCTTCCGCCGAGTCCCTTGGCCGCGCCCAGGGCCTCCATGGCAGCAGCGCCGAGGCTGCCGCCTTCATCCGTATGCGCAAGGAAAAGCACGTTCATCTGTCCTGCTCCTTCAAGCCGGGCCTAGGCCCGGATCCAGTCCGCGATCTCGCGGGCGATCTCGTCGACCGAGGCGTTCTTGACGATGCGCGTCTCGCGGCGCTGGCTCGGCACCTCCACGCCCTGGTAGCGCAGGCCTTCGCCTTTCAGCGGCGCAGGGACGGCCTTTTGCAGCGCGGGCATGATCAGGCGCATGTTGGCCATGCCCACCTGGGGATTGTTCGGCGGCTCGGGCAGGTTGCCCGTGGCCCAGCCCAGCGCGGCGGGCAGGCCCTGGCAGGACGACTGCTGGTAGCTGCCGCCCTCGATGCGCTCCAGCACGGTGAAGCTGCCGTCCTCGGCCACGTTGATCTCGTCCACGCCCTGGAACTGGTCGGTGATGCCGAGAAGCTCGCCCACCATCGAAAGCACAGCACCCGTCCCGCGCGAGGCCGACTGCCAGCCGCCGAAAAGCAGCAGCTTGCCCTTGTCCAGGCCGGGGATCTTCTCCACCGCGCCAGCCAGCGCGCGCGCCGTCTCCGCCGCGTCGGCAAAGCCGCTGGCCGGGCCGTCGAGCACCACGATCTCAAAGGGCACCTTTTGGGCCACGCTCATCATCACCTGCTGGAGCTTGGCCTTGGGGCCCAGGGCCACTAGGTAGACCTTGCCCTCGACCCTCTTGGCCAGGCTGGCGGCCTCGAACAGGGCGTGGCCCGCCCAGGGGTCGAGCACGGCTGGCAGCATCATCTCGTTCTTCAGCGCCGGGCCGGTGGGGCCGACAATGGGCTCCAGGGTCTGGAGCGGGTCGGGCACGATGGAGCCCAAAACCACGATCTGCAATCCTTTCATGGAAACTCCTTGAATGTGGGCAACCGTGCTTTAGCAATCACCAGATGCTGGCACGGCCTCCTGTTTTGCAACCACGTGTGCTGACGTGGCTCAATCCCCTATTTCGTAAAATCCTTGATGGCATTATTCACTGCGGAGCCTTCCAGGCGGCTGATCACATCCGTGACAAAACGCTCGGAAAAGCCAGCAACGAAACTCCAAAAAATCAACTTCGCATAGTCCTGATACCCCACGCCATGCTGCCCGAATATCAACACAAACGTTTCGTCAGTCCTTGCTTGACCGGCTGCTGACGTTGCATTGGCCATGGCGCTTGCGATGTGATCGGCGACAAAATTCGGAAAAAGTTGACCGGAAACAAGGCCTGACAGAAATATTATGTAGAGCAGCAGGGCCAATATGCCGCCTACCAGGGGCGAAAGCGCCGTATAGTAAATCGATGAGGCGATGAGTTCGAGTTCTGACGGAGACAGCTCCTTCAATCTGCGCTGGAGGCCGACAAACCCGCCGACACAACCGGTTGCTATGACAAGGGCGGGCACCACGCTTTTCGATTCTGGCATCAATCCCGCGATGAGAAGCGCAGGAGCAAAAAAGAGCAACAACGAAACGAAAATCCTACGGGTAACACGGTGAAGAAGGGCTGTAGAGGAATCCTCAGACATAATCCACCTCCCGTGGTCCTAGAATTTTTCTGCCCCAGTTCCCCGAAATCACTCGCTTATTCTCCGCCGGGCGTCAGTAGTTCAGTATCCTGTCCGCGTCCTTGATGAGCGCGGTGAGCTTCTTCATGTTGGCCCTGGGTGCGTATTCCCCGTCCTCCACGCCGTGGAGGTCCATGCACTTGCCTCAGGCCGCCAGCGCGCCGTCGCTCAGCACAAAGACCTTGGCCTCGCGCCCGATGGGGAAGCGCTCCGAGTCCCCGGCCAGCAGGTCGACGCCGGGCCCGTTCAGGAACAGCGAGACCTCCTCGCCCTGCTCCAGCAGCACATTGCCCAGACGCACGGCGTTCCACTTGATCTCCGGGTCGGCGCTGGAAAGCACGAGCAGTATCTGCATCTGGTCCCTCCTGGGTGTGGCGTGGTTAGTTCTCCGCCGAGTGCAGGCCGCCCGCGCCAGCCTGGAAGTCCACGTTGGCGCCCTCCCCGCCCTTTGGCGCGGGCTTGCTGCAGTTCCAGATGCAGGCCCCGCAGTGCACGCACTTTTCCCGGTCGAACAGGGGAACGCCGCCGTCCGGGTTGGTGGTGATGGCCTGGCCCGAGCAGGCCTCGATGCAGACCTTTTCGTCGCAGGCCTGGCAGACGTGCCTGCTCTTGAAGGTCACGTGGTCGCGGTAGCCCGCAGGCGCCTGGACCTTGCCGCCCAGGAGCAGCGCGTCCTGGTGCGAGACGAGCAGCTGCCCGTCGAACTGGATGCTGGGCCAGCCCACGCGGTCCATGAGCGCGCCGTGGAGCGGCAGGCCCTTTTGCGTGCACTCGCTGCGGATCCGGGCGATCTCGTCCGCCGGGATGCGGCCCCGGAAAAAGTCCTCCAGGCTGGGGATGCGCTCGTGCGGCTTTTTGGTCGCGCCGGGCCAAAAGGCCTTGCCGTCGGTCAGTCCGGCCAGGGCCATGCCGATGAGCCCCTGGATGACGCCCACCTGGAAGCCGTCGCGCGCCTTTTCGGCCATCTTGGCCTCGCGGTCCAGCCAGGAGTCGCGGCGGCGGCGCACGTAGGAGCGCGTCAGGTTGTCCTTGGTGAAGGGCTTGCCCGCCTTCAAGAGCTCAAGGACGCTGACGCCCAGCAGCACGCCGCTGGTCCAGGCCTCGTCAAAGCCGGAACCGGTGAGCACGTTGGTGGTGCCGCTGCCCTCGCCGATGCGCGCGAACCCGTCGCCCACCAGGTGCGGCTCGCCCTTGCGGCCGGATTCCTGCAGGCTCTTGGCCCCCCAGGAGCGCATGCGCCCGCCCTTGAGGTGCTTCCAGAGGTATGGGTGCTGCATCCAGTGCTGCAGGTAGCGGTAGCCGGTGCGCACCGGGGAATCATACCAGGAGGGCACGAAGATGCCCAGGCTGGCGATGTTGCCGGGGTAGACGTAGAGGAAGCCGAAGATCTCCGGCTCGGGGTAGCCGAGCGTGTGCAGCACCAGGCCTTCCTTGAGCTCGCAGCCCTCGGGCAGGTCCACCACCATCTTCATGCCCACGGCCCATTCCCGGGCGTGGTTGCCCGTGGGCAGGCCCAGCTTCTCGTCCAGCTTGCGGCCCACCGCGCCCACGGGTCCGTCGGCCACGACCGTGAGCTGGCTGCGTATGTCCATGCCGGGCATGAACCCGGCCTCGGGTCTGCCCTGCTTGTCCACGCCCTGGTCCTGCAGGCGCACGCCCACCACCACCTGGTCGAACATCAAAGGTTCGGCCACGGGCGTGCCCGGCCAGATCTGCGCCACGCCCTGGCCCATGATCTGCCCGCCGGCCCACTGGTTGAACTGGCCCATGGAGAGCAAAAAGCCGGGCTCCTTGCGCAGGAAATTCGGGATGTACGGGAGTTCATAGGCATGGTTTTTGGCCAGGCCCACGGCGCGCAGAAAGGCCTCCTTCACGCGCATGAGCCCAGGCCGCCTGCTGGCCCCGTGCGGGTCGAGCAGGAACACGACCTTCTCGTCCGTCACCCTGGTGGCCAGCGGTATCTGCGAGAGGTCCAGGTCCGGGAAGCTGGCCCTGATGCCGCGGCCCTTGGTGACCACGCCGGACACGCCGAAGCCGATGTCGTCGGCCCGCTCGTAGCAGATGACCTGGGGCGGCATGCCGGGCATGGCCTTGCTCTCGACCGCCGGGGCGCCGTCCTCGTTCAAGAGCCCCCTGGACAGGGTGTGCAGAAAGCCGCCCATGGCCGGGCCAAAGCCCACGCAGGCGATGTCCACGTCCATGCGCTGGCGCTCCACGCCATCAGGAAGGGCGCCTTCGGGCAGGGCGTCGTCGCCAGGGGCGTTGTGGTCGGGTGAGTTGTCGGCCGGGGCTTTGTCGGCTGCGGCGTCATCCACCAGGACGCCTGTGAGCAGGCTTTCGGCGGGCAGTTGTTGGGCGCTGGTGTCGGTCATGCGTGTCCCCCGGTGTCAAAGCCGCAGGCCCGCAAGGGGGCGGCTTGGCTTGCTTTGCCGCAAATAATCAGACTGGGCGCGGGAACTTTCCCGCGACCCTGGCACGACGGCTTGCATCTCCTTATGCGACAGGGGCGGGGGCAGTCAACCTGTGGGGGCAGCCAACCTGCGGGGGCAGCCAACGCCACCCCCGCATAGGTGCCTAGAGTTAAGGAAGGAAACGCTACTTCGCGGCCTTCTTCAGGTCCGTGTCCAGCTGCTTCTTGCCGTCCTTCATCTTCGCGTAGCCGTCCATCATCATCTTCTTGCCGTCCATCATCATCTTCTGGCCATCCAGCATCATGGTCTGGCCGCTGCCCATGGCGTCGTCCTTGCCCATCATGGTCTGGCCGTCCAACATCATCTTCTCGCCAAGGGACATGCGCTTGGCGTCCATCATCGTGTTCCCGCCTTGCATCAGCATGTTGCCGCCCCGCATCATCGCGGCAGTTCCCTTGGCGTCCATCATCATGCCCTGGCCGCTGCGCGCCATGGTCTGGCCGCTGCCCATCATGCTGCCAGGAGTCTGCTCGGCAGCTGCGGAAAGGGTCGGAAAGGCCATGGCGGCAAAAACAACCGCAGTCAGCAGTGACTTTTTGAGGGTCGTCATCTTCTTCATACGGAACTCCTTCGGGTTGAATGTTGCGATGTTGCGGTCAGTACTAGAATATGTGCGCGATGATCTTGCCCCCGGCGGCGATGAAGGACACAAGCAACAGCGCAAAGACGCCTGCATAGAAAGCGCCCTCGCCCACCTGCCGCTTGCGCTGGTCCGTCATGGGCAGCAGCTCGACCACATAGGGCAATATGATCAACGGGACGAAAGTGACGGTCAGGATCAGGACCATGGCGTTTGCGCCGAACCAGTTCTCGCCCTGGATCAGGAAGTAGATGGGCCAGGGCGGCTTGGTGTACTCGATGCCGGAGAGCGTCGGGATGTTCGCCAGCCCGCGGACAAAGGGGGCTTCCATGTAGATGCTCTGCACCACCATGAGGGCGGTCAGAACCAGGGAGTAGATGGTCGCCGTCTTCCAGCGGGACTCCACCAGCACGTGCACCTTGCGCATCAGCACGTGCATGGCCACGAACACGGCCATGATGAAGATGGTGGCGATGACGTGGAGCGTGGTCAGGCGGATCAGGGTCAGGTCGCCGGAGAAGAACTGCGAGACGACGCTGCCCCCAGGGACCAGCCCAAAGGAGTACATCATGTGCTCGAAGCCTTCGATGGCCTCCTGGTCGCCGCGCATGAAGCTGCCGGAGATGAAGGCGACCCAGGCCACGGCGCTGGCCACCGCGCCAGCCAGCCAGATGAACTTGCGCTTGCCCAGGAAGGTGTGCGTGGAGATGGTCCGGGCCGCATGCAGCAGCATCAGCCAGATGAAGACCTCGCTGGACCAGTTGTGCAGGTTCCTGAAGAAGGCCAGGGCCGGACTGGCCGTCATGGCCTCCACGCTGGCATAGACGCCGGTGGAGGTGGGCATGAAGAAGAAGGTGATGATGATGCCCGACGGAATCACAAGTCCGCACAGGATGATGCCCGTCACCGTGCCCAGGGAGTGCCAGTCAACGGCTGCGCGCAGCTTCCTGGTGAGCGGCTCCAGCTTGGCTATCCTGGCGTAGGCCAAACAGACCATGAGGAAGGAGAGCGCGAAGAAGGCGAAACGGACCTGATCCAGCTTGCCCTTGCTCATGGCCTCCGTGGACACCCGCTCCTTGAAATCCTTCAGCAGCGCCGGGTCGATGGCCCCAGTCCCCTTGGCCAGCCCGATGTAGCCGATGCCCGGAACGCCGTGGCCATGGCCTGCGTTGGCTCCATGCTGCTCCGAGGCCTCGGCCCCGCCCATGTCCATGCCTTCCATGGCCGGTTCATCGTGCGCGTCTTTGGCGACGGCGCCTTCCGGGGCATGCTTCGCCTCTGCGGCGACATGCACCTCAGCCGGTTCCTGGTGCGCAGCCTTGGGCGCTGGGGCCGCCTTGGTTTGTTTCGCCGTTGGCGCCTCCATGCCCGCCATGCCCTCCATGGACGGTTCCTTGTGCGTGTCTTGGGCTGTGGCGGCGAACGCGGCACCGGCACTGAGAATAAGCAGCGACACCAGCAGTCCTATGGCCAGCAGCAGGGTCTTGCGTCTCGGGAGCCTTGGCGTTGATGAATCCGTCAGTGCGGATGACTTGATGTGTCTGGTCATGATCTGGTCCTCCAGGTTAGTGATGACAGATACTACACTGAGGTGTCGGAGTCACGAAAAATGCTGTTCCGGTGGCTCAGTTTCGAACAAATGACCTGGCCTCAGCCCGTAGTGGTGTCGCCGATTGTGTTAGTCCGTGTTGCCCCGCCCAAGGCCGGAGAGAAAGGCCTCAACCATCTTGCCGTTCGCAATGTCCTGGCCCATCATGCCGCCGGAGTCATCATGCCTAGACCAATATCCATGGGCATGGTGGCGGCAGCGGAGGTGCCGGTCTTGGCCGGAACTTTGGGTGTGATGTCCACAGCAAGCGCCAGGGAGGTGGAAAGACCAAGGCTGGCGCGGCGGCAACGAGGGGGGTGGAGCATCTGTTCATGTCGGTCACCTTGCACAGGTTGAGGATGGAAGGCCCAGAGGGGCGTTGTCCCTCGGTCACAGCCGCCTATGCAGACCATGTGCCAACAGTAATTTAACGTATTTTCAGCATGTTGTTAATCGAATCCTCCCAATCTAGTCTGATAATGGGAATGTGCTTGCACGTTCCCATGAGTTCATGTGCAGTTGTCTGCACTTCGAGTCCGCGCATGATCAGGCGACCCAGAAGTGGAGTTTCATGCTCAGGTCTTTATGATCCAGATTGTGGATGCGAGACGGGGAGGGTTGTTCTCCAGGGTGATTTGGGCGACCCTCTGTGTTTTAATGAAAAAATCTGATGGCTTGTACGTTAACTCTGGGTCGTCCTGTTTCCCCCGGTGGGTGGCTCGGCTGCACTGTGGGTTCGTCCATGCCCGCCATGTCGGCCATGTCCTGGCGTGCGGGCTGGGCGGCGGCGGCGGGCGTGGCTCCTGCGCAGAGCAGGAGCCACGCGCAGAGAAGCCAGGCGGAGGCGAGAACGGACCGTTTGATCATCAGCGACTGTGCAGGCAAAACCATCTGAGAAGTCTTGTTTCGTGTCATGGCGGGTATCCTCCAGTTGCTTTCAAATGAATACCTTAAGCGGCGAGTTGTGCACAGAGGAATTTCAGAAATCCTGTCAACCCGGAATTATCGTCCTTTTACCGGCCAAAAACAGGGCATTTTTGTCCGGCCCGGAAACCGGGGGTATGATGGCCGCGAACCCGCGCGCCCGGAATCACCCGCATGGCGCGAAAACCCCCCGGAGGTCCACAATGGCCACCAGCGTCATCGAGATTTGCAACAGCGCCCTGACCGACCTGGGCGAGGAGGCCATCGCCTCCCTTGCCGACAACACCAAGGCCGCCCGACTGTGCAACCAGCGCTGGGCAAGCGTGCGCGACGCCGTGCTGCGCGCCCACCCCTGGAACTGCGCCAGCGCGCTGGTGGAGCTGGCCGCAAGCGCCACGGCCCCGGCCTGGAAATGGTCCAACGCCTACCCCCTGCCCACAGACTGCCTGCGCGTGCTGGGCGTGGCCACGGGCGGCAACTCGCTCGCCGCTTGGGAGGTGCAGGCCGGGCTGGTGCTGTGCGACGAGACCGGGCCGCTGTCCATCGCCTACATCCGCCGCCTGGACGACCCGCGCCTGTTCGACCCGCTCTTGTGCGAGGCGCTGTCCGCGCGGCTCTCGGCCACGCTGGCCTACCCGCTCACGGCCTCCACGAGCCTGGGCCAGGCCTTCTGGTCCATCTACGCCGAAAAGCTGCGCGAGGCGCGCGGGGTCGACGCCCGCGAGTCCAGCCCCATTGCCGCGCCCGCGCCCACCACCTGGCTGGCGGCCAAGATGGGCAGGTAGAGGGGAGAAGAGAAGACCAAGGCGATATGCTCCGCAGGCCGGGGGGAATGATTCCCCCCGCCCCCCCCCCCGGCGGGGGCTGCACCAAATCGTTGAAATTATACTGGAGGAACGCTATGCCCTACGACAAGGACGGCAACCTGTTGTGGATCGCCGACGAGACCGGCGCGCATGAAGTACTGCAGCCCGGCGAAGGATACAACGGCCGCACGCGCGAGCCCGGCGAGCCGGACTGGTGGGTGGTGGCCAAACCGCCGGACTGGCGGCCTTCCGGCTTTTCGGGCGGCAAGGCCGACACTGACGTCGGGTATGCTGGCGGTGGCGGCGACTTTGGCGGCAGCGGGGTGACCGGCGGCTTCGGGCCGGGCAAGCTGGCGGGCGCGGACAGCGAGACCGGGCTCATTACGCCGCCCGCCGAGCCCTGGACGCTCTTCTCGGCCACGCAGGAGCACCTGGACTACGTCGACCGGAAGAACGCCTTCGGCGAGGCAGCCTCGACCATCGGCGCGGGCATCGGCGAGGCCGTGAGCAAGGGCTGGGACGCCACAGGCGAGGCGCTCGGCAAGACCTGGGACGCGCGGAACAACGAGGACCTGAAGAAGGGTGTGGAGTTTGGCGGCAAGGCGGCCTGGGAAGTCACGAAAGATGTGGGGAAAACAGTGCTCAAGGATATTGGGTACAATGGATGGGATACGGCGGCGACCAAGGGTGCGGAATACTTTGGATTAGACCGCGTGGCCAGCGTGGTCGGCAATCCAGCCATAACCATTCCAATCAATAAGGTCGTTGGCATGGCGCGAACTGTTGACGATGTGTGGAACGGTGGCCAAGAACGCAGCACCAAAGACCTGGGCCAACGTATCGACGATGTGTGCGAGCAGGTCTACAGGAGAAAACGCTAGGTGGAGGACTCCTTCTATCTCTTATGGAATGGCACAATATTTTGGATCACGTTGCCAGCACTTCTGATTGTGTCACTCACGATCTTGCGTCAGCTCTGGAACAGGACCGGGCAAATCCCAACGTACTGGTTGTGTGTCCATATCGCTGGATTTGGCGTACTCGTGGCGATGGCATTTTCAGGGGGCAGAGGGCTACGCTCAAGCTTTGTGGTGCTCTCTTTTGTTGCCATTTTGTGCTGGGCCGCAGCCATCAAGCTCGGCCTGGACTGGTGGAAGGCCCGCCGCGCCAAACCCGCAGAGCCCAAATAACCCCTGCCGGGGCTTTCGGCCGCTCGCCGGGAGCCCCGGTTCTGTTCAGGCCCAGCCCCCCCTGCGAGCCCCCGCCCGCTTTAGCCTTTGACGCCCGCGCCCGAATGCCGTAAACGAGCCACAAAATCCGGCGTCCTGCCTTGGCCCGGAGTCAACAAAAACAGCAAGTTGAGGTTCACGCATGACAAAGCTCGCGACCCTGCCCGGAGATGATGTCCGCCAGATCATGTGGCGCTACGCCGACCGCTATGAGCTGCAGATGGTGGTCCAGTCCGCGCGCGGCGTGGCCCGTGGGCACGTGGCCCGCATGGTGGCCGACGGCGTGCGCAACAGCCACGAGTGGACCGAGCGCAAGCAGTCCCTGCTGGACGTCTTCGACGCCTCCGGCCTGACCGCCCTGTACATGGACACCAGCCAGGGCGGCTACATCGACGGCCCCAAGAATTTCGCCCTCTCGCTGACCACCTTCGAGCTGTCCTGGGTCGACGCCGGGGCCGCCACCTGCGGCTTGGCCAACAACCTCGCGCTGGCCCCCATCCACGAAAAAGGCACACCCGAGCAGCGCCAGCGCTACATGAGCCTGTCGTGCCCCAGCCCGGACCACCCCACCTGGCGCGGGGCCTTCGCCCTGACCGAGCCCCTGCCCTTTGTCGGCGTCGACACCGGCATGCTGGGCAGCAAGGTGCGCGTGGCCGAGTGGAAGGACGGCGAGGAGCCGGTCCTCCAGGTCGACAAGCGCGGCCGCTTCATCACCAACATGGACTTCGCGAATTTTGTGACGGCGGCGGTCGTGTCCGACGACCCGCGCATAAAAGGCTCGTGCATGATCATCCTGGAGGAGGACGACCCCGGCGTGTTCGACCGCGGCGCGCCCACGCTCAAGATGGTGCACCAGCTCTCCAGCACGCGCGACCCGGTGTTGAGCCTCAAGGTGCCCGCCAGCCGCATCATCGGCGGGTACTCCATCGTCGACGGCGTCATCGTGCCCAAGTACAGCCACGCCGAGATCATCGGCGCGGTGTTCCACCGCACGCGCATCCCGGTGGGCATCATGAGCTCGGCCAAGCTTTTGTCCGCCGTGGAGCCGGTGATCCGCTACCACCGCGGCCGCTTCCGCGGCGGCGAGGCCGTGCCCGGCACCCCCCGTTTCGACCAGGGCCTGCAGATGAAGGAGGACGCGGTCCAGCGCCTGGCCGACATCTGGGCCGCAGGCGAGGCCGGGGCGTCGCTCGGCTTTGACGCCGCGCGCAAGGCCGACAACTTCGACCCCATCGAACGCGCCAAGGAGGCCCTGTTCCACGAGCAGGGGCTGACTGGCCCGCGCGCCCAGATGAGCGCGCTGAAAAAGATCGAGCCCCAGGCCAAGGAATTCCTGCGCCTGTCCTTCATGACCCCTGCCGAGCGCGAGGCCCTGTTCGAGGAGGACCGCTACCAGGGGCTTTTGAACGACACCCTGGTGCAGTATGCCGTGCAGGACGCCGAGGGCAACGTGCTCATCCCGGCCTGCAAGCTGTGGAACACCGGCCACGGCGCCACCATGATGCGCGAGGCCGTGGCGCTCGTCGGCGGCTACGGCGTCACCGAGGACTGCCCGGGCTTTTTGTTCCAGAAGTGGACCGACTGCCAGCTCGAAGCCACCTACGAGGGCCCGGAGGTTGTGCAACGCCGCCACCTGGTGGCCACCATGACCAACCCGCTGTTCCTGGAGCTCATGGCCTACTGGATCGACGACCTGGACAAGCTGGCCGCCGCCTGGCCCGCCTGCGGCTCCCGCGCCTTGGCCCAGGCCATGCGCCTGTGGCTGTGGACCCTGGAGCACCTGCAGGCCAACAAGGACGACGACGGCAAGAAGCTGTTCAACAGCAACCGCCACGGCGTGACCTTCCCCATGGCCGACGCCCTGGCCTGGCTGGTGGCCGCGCGCTGCTTCATCGCCGATGTGGTTGAGCTGAAGCAGAAGGGCCCGGAAAATCCCGTGGTGGCCGAGGGACTGGAAGGACTGCTGTCCTTCTACGCCGACCTGACGCGCATCCATTCCGCCCGCACGGCGGGCGAGGTGGCGCGCATCACCGGCGAGCTGGTCTACGGCTACACCCGCACGTCCAACTCCCAGGCGGCGGACATGTTTGAGCTGCTGCGCCTGCAGCTGGACACCGCACTGGTGGGCGCGCGCCTCGCCCGTGATCGCGCCGGGGAAGCCCTGGCCGGGGTCATGATCCCGGAAGCTCTCGATTACCCGATGTAAAAGAAGAGCCAGTGGCGCTGCCCCTATCGATGCTGTCGACAGCCGTAAGATTCGCGGAAGACCGCTCATCGTAACGGCTGACGCGGCCCCCGCCAAAGGGCCTGAGGCCCTCTGGACTCCCCATTGCGCCGAAGGGGCTGTTTCAGGCAGGAGCCTGAAACAGCCCCTTCGGCTTGTACTGGACGGTTCTGGTCCAAGACCCTCCGGGGGGGTCCGGGGGGAATCATTCCCCCCGGCCGCCGGAGGCATCTCCCCTCCCCCCATTTGACGCCCCCCCGCCCGCAGGCGTACCCCTGGACCTGTGCCACACCCCGTCCCGGAGGCCCCATGCGCGCAAAACGAGCCCTGTTGCTGTCCCTGTCCCTGCTGGTCGCCGCAGCCTGCTTGGCCCTGCCCGGCGCGGACTGCCAGGCCAAGGCCCTGAAGCGCTCCGGCAGCCCCAAGGCAACGCACGCCATCCACCAGCTGGCGCAGGCCGACCTCTCGCCGCCCGCCCGGCTTTTCCCCCGGCACGCCCCGCCCGAGCTGCCCGCCCGCCTGCGCGGCATCATCCGCCGCGTGGCCTTGCCTGCGGGCGACAAGCGCGTGGCCCTGACCTTTGACCTGTGCGAACGCGCGGTGCACGTCACCGGCTTTGACGCGGCCCTGGTGGAGGCCCTGCGCAAGGAAAACGCGCGGGCCACCTTCTTTGCAGGCGGCAAGTGGATG
>Ga0114951_10001490_pt1 | contig 28793 bp, 17 predicted proteins | sample AM7aDNAmetaG_FD_88677 | JGI IMG/M metagenome (GOLD analysis project Ga0114951, IMG submission 88677) | Freshwater microbial communities from Finland to study Microbial Dark Matter (Phase II) - AM7a DNA metaG | ecosystem: Environmental > Aquatic > Freshwater > Lake | place: Finland: Lake Alinen... | reverse complement strand
GTAAATGGCAGCCTCGCCTGTTCCCCAAGCAGGGTCAGATATCAACCGGATTGGATTGCCCGCCACACCCGATTCTTTGGCAGTTAATGCGCCACGATAAATGACGCCGCGTTTGAAGATATAGGTTTGAATACCACTGGCTGCGAGTGCAGTTGAAGTTGCAGCTGCATCCCATGGATGATGCTTCCAAGCCGTGGTGGTGGTCAGTCCATTGTTATTGTCATTACCACCATCGAAATCGATGTATCGCACCGAACTGCCTTGTACAAAAACGAAAGGAAGTGGTGTCCATTGTAAATCACCTCCGGGTAAAACAGTAGCCTGAGGAGTTTCCCACGAATAAAGGGTTGTGGCTGTTCCTGCTTTGGTGTTTTTTGCGTTATTGGTTGCTGTTACCGATTCAAGTACAAAAATGACAGAAATAAATACGAATGCTGCAAAAATGTGAGATTTCATTATAGTTTCATTAGAAGATTATTATCCGCAACAAAACTAGACTATTGTCACCAATTTAAAGTATGTATTTTTATCTTTCTATGATACTTTTTCGACAAGCATAATGATAAAATAAACCTATACCGAAAGAGAACTTAAATTAGAAATTGACAAGTCGGTAAGAATTTTAAACTTTTTTACTCGTTTTAGATTCTAAGCAAGAGAGTAAGTTTCCTTAATAAGTTTTACAATATAATTTTTTGAGTAAAAATTGATTTATTTTCTTTAACTACAGCTACATAAAATCCTTTTTTAAAGGCATTTACATCCAATTTTATGTTTTCGGTTAATACAGTTTCTAAAACTACACGTCCCGAAATATCCAATAGTTGAAATGTTGGCTTGTTCCAACTTTCGTCAAGCTTATAATTCAGCTGTTTATTTCCATCAACCCAAATTGTTGTTACGGTATTTTTTATAGATTTAAATCCAGTGGAACCGCTATTATCGCTCAAAACCATGCTTCCAAAATTATAGGCATATTGCCAGGAACTATTGTTGTCTGCCGGATTTACAAATTTAGAGGAGAAAAAATTATCACGCACCGGATTTACTGCTGAGTTGTCATTGTCGCAATAATTCATGGTCAAGCCCATTGCTTTTCCAACAGTTAAATTAGACTTAAATAATGTGGGATTATCTGTTGGAGTATAGTTACTTGTCAGCGCCATTAACGAAAATTCCCATGTATATTTTGTGCCCACATTGGTACGTTTAAATTCAGGAAAATGATTTTTGTAATTCACGTAAATACCTCCTGACCAGTTAGGTGCATTTGGTGCGCTATCAAAAATATCAATCGCATCGTAATCTGTAGTTGTATTTCCGCTTGTTATGTGGTAAGCAAAAGCGTTATTATTGGAGGTGTGGTCACCACCCGATCGATCTTCATCAATAAAAAGCTCAACCACATCAAAGTTTGGATACGATCCATTGAATTTATCGTAAACATATCCATTTACAAATTTATCGTCGGTAATTTCTACCAAAAAATAAAGCAGTTGGGTAGTTTTGTTCCAAAGCACCTTAAACCGACCTGTAAAATCAGCTGCAGGAACGGTCTGATTATATGGAATCCATGTGTAATTCATATCTACCCAACTTGCTGAATTCCAAGCTTCATCAGAGCCGCTTCCATCAATAGTTGGCAAAACTGTGGTGTGCATTGCATTTATGCTATCGCCTGGATGTTCCATTGCCGAGAGAGAAACAAATACTGAAAATAAAAAAATTACAAGAATGAATTTGAGTTTTGGCATTTTGTTTTAATGATTTTTTTAATAGTTTAAGTCAACCAATTTCCCAACCATTAAAAAATTTAGGGTCGTTTGGGTTAGGGTTATCTTACAAAATAATCACAATTTCTATTTCTGATATTTCGAATCAAACGAATAATTACCAGATACAGCTTGATAAACTGAATATCCATTTTTGAATTCTACAAATTTCAGACCTACTGCATTTTCAGCTTTTTGTCCGCCTTCCAATACTTGTAGTTTAGGCAATGCGGGTACATAAATCAGGGCAGTGGTATTTGCAGGCACACTTACTTTCAACTGAAATTTGGTTCCTTCCACTTTCCAATCGCTCACAATTCGTCCTACAATGGCATCGTAATATCCTTTGGCGTAGGTGAGATCACCGGTAGGCTGAGGCTTAATTTCAAATTTGGTAAAACCCGGTGCAGTGGCATTTATCCCCAATAAGGAACGATAAAACCATTCGGAAATAGAACCAAACATAGGGTGATTCTGGGAATCTACCAAGTCAGGATAAGTCCAGTTTTCATAAAAAGTAGTCGCTCCATTGGCCAACATATTACCCCAACCCGGGAATTCCCGTTGATTGGCAACGGTATAAGCCACATCATTGCGGTTTTCGGTACGGAAAAAGTCAAACATAAATTTGGTGGCAAAAATACCAGTGGATAAATGACCTTTGTGTTTGTTGAAAATTTCAAGCATCAAACGATCAACTGCTGCACTTCGCTCATTTTCGGGAACTAAATGATAATTCAATGCAATAAGTTGGGCTGCTTGTGTTCCATTATCGAAAACGCCTGTTCCAACTTTTAAAAACCGAGCCACAAAAGCAGCTTTGATGTCGTTAGCAAGTATCTGGTATTTAGCAACATCATTCGATTTATTGAGCAGTTTTCCAAATTCGATCAGAATAAGCACATGATGATAATAAAATGCAGTAGCCGAAAGGGCTATCGGTTTTTTATCCAAACTGGCATGGTCGGCAATACATTTTTCTACGATATGATTGGGTGTTACCGAATGCATAAAGTCGATCTGCTTCTTGAGCATCTCGTAATTTTTCTTCACAGTGCTGATATCCCCATAAAAATCGTGTAGCACTTTCATTCCGTACGGAAAAGCCAACTGCCAGCCCGGAGAGCCTGTATCTCCGCCCATCGATTCGGAATTGATACCCACATTGGGGGCGACTCCTGGCATACCACCGTTAGGGCGTACATCGTTGGCAAAATCTTGCACCACTTTTCGGTAAAAACTGCTCATGTCGTAATTGTAGCTAAATGACTCGGCAGTAGTGACTACATCGGCACCGTAACCAAGCTTTTCGCGGGCAGGACAGTCGCTCTGTATGCTAAACACATTGCTCATAAAGGTCCATTTGGCAACCTCCTGAATTTTGTTAAACATCTGATTGGAGCATTCAAAGCTACCTGTTTCCTGCAAGTCGGCATTCATGCGGATTCCTTCCAAGATATCCAAATCGGGTTTTTGTGGCAAACCAGTCACTTCAACATACCGGAAGCTGGAAAAAGTAAACTCAGGGGTAAATATTTCTTCACCAGCACCTTTACATATATAGGTATTGGTATTTATGGGGTCTTTCGGGCAACCTGGTCCGCCATTCAAGTTCCACATCTCTTTGAGCATTCCGGCTATTACGGTATAATAATTCAGCGTTCCGTCGGGGTGAATGTCCTCGCCGCCACGCATGGTAACGGTAGTGCCAGATGGAGCTTTAATCTTCAAGCGAGGAACACCTGCAAAGTTTTGTCCAAAATCGAAAAGATAAACGCCCGGTTTTGGTTCGGTAATTTTTACTGGTTTTAATATTTTGGTGGCACGCACCGGAGGTATATATTGCGCAATTAATTGTCCTTTGGGTCCGTCTTCCAATTTTGCATCTTGCCATTTTTGGTCATTAAATCCGGAAATATTCCAACCGTTTTGCTCCAATCGGGCATCATATTTTTCACCCAAATAAATGCTATTCGTTAAAATAGGACCATCGCCGGCTTTCCAACTTTGGCCTGTAATAATAGTTTCTGTTTTGCCATTGGTATAAGTAATCCGCAATTGCGCTTTCATACATGGCTTTCCAACAGTAAGTACATTTCGAAGATTAAATTCCGTAAAAAGCTTGATGGGCATGGGATTGTACCAGCCATTTCCAAGCATCACGCCCATGGCATTTTCACCTTTCTTGAGCAGGGAAGTAACATCAAAAGTGCTGTAAATAATTTGCTTTGCATATTGTGTCCAAGGCATATCCAGCATGTTATTGCCCACCCGTTCGCCATTGAGATAGGCAATTGAATAGCCCAATCCGGCAATATAAAGGCGTGCCGATTTCACTTCTTTTTTTAAAACAAACGCTTTTCGCAGCAAAGGGTTTGGAGTTTCCTTGTAAAAATCGGCATCGCTGGTAGGTAAAGTTCGCTGGTCCGAAATCCATTTGGCAGTCCAATCACTCGCTTTCATCATACTGGTTTCGAACCAGGTAGGCGCACTCCATGCAGCTATTTTTCCATTTTGGTCGGTTATGCGTACTTTCCAAAAATAGCGGGTGAACGATTGCAGTGGTTTACCAGCATAGGTAATTCCAAAAGTGGCATTGGACATTATTTTACCTGATTTCCAACTATTTCCTTGTCCTTTTTCCAGTTTAATAAGGTTGTCGCTCACCAGTATTTCGTAAGCCGATTGCGCAATTCCCTTTTCCGAAGATTGCATTATCCAGCTAAATTCAGGTACGGCATTGTCAAAACCAAGTGGTGTAGAGCGATAATCGGTTTTTAACTGGCTGATTTCAAGCTGTTGACCAAAGGTTAGCGAAGTAATTATTAAAAATAATAATATGGGGGCTAATTTAAATTTAGACATACTAATTGTTTTACTATTTCTGTACAACTATTTTTTTAGAAACCAATTTTCCATGCTGATTGATATTTACAATGTATAAACCATTATTCATATCAGATAAGTCAAGTTGGACTGTACCCGTTTCTTTTATTTCAATGGTTTTCAACATTTTACCTGAACTGTTGAAAACCTGAACTAAAGCTTCGTTATAATTTCGGATAGTAAATTCGCCGTTTGAAATGCTTGGATATATTTCTAATTTTGGTTCAGTATTATTGGAAACTCCTGTATTCAATTTCAATTGTTTCTGAATAGCTGCAAACCATCTTTTAGCCATAAATTCTTGTCCAAGTGGATTTGGGTGTACCCAGTCGTAAGTCATACATCCGGGAAGTGAGGTGTCGTTGATAAATCCGGTAGCCAAATCCACGGTAATAACCGGAGATTGAATTGTATTTTTATCAATAGCAATTTGATTCACATAATTGTTGATGGCCTTCCAGGTTGTAATCGTTTTAGCAACAAACACCACCACATTCGGGTTTTTAACTCTAAGTGCGTCAATAATGGCTTTTATGTTTGAAACTGTAGTAGTCACAATATTATCCGCATCATTTGTTCCAATGTGCAGCAAAGCGATGTCGGCAGTATAGCTGTTGAGCCGAATTGCCAAAGATGGCAACGCTGCACCCGTCCAACCAGTTGATGGATTACCATTAAGCAATCCACTGGAAGTGATTCCATAATAGGCATCATGGTCTCTGTCAAATACATGCCCTGTGTATTTCGAAACGGGCGGAGTAACCAAATTGTTGGATTTTTCGTCGAACCACAGATTGGTATAACCCACCATATCAATGTCGATTCCCGCAGAGTCGAGCTTTTCCCAAAATGCAGGCCGGTAGCTGAGTTGATTGAGGGTGTTGGTTGTTTTGTTGATGTTTCCCTGAGTGATGGAATTACCCATACAAACAATACGAATTGGAGCAGCAAGACTCACTGAAATAGTTGAAAAACAGAATAGAAGAGCGAAAAAAGTTTTTTTCATTATGTGAATTTATGATAAATTAATAGTCTTATATGGGATTGATTTTTCTTAAAATTCAATCCCTTATAAAATTGGCTAAAGATACAACTATCCTAAATCAAAAATCCATACCATCTTAACTGATTATGATACTAATTCGACATGAAAAAATCAATTATTCATTAATTATTATTGAAAATTTGATTAATACTTAATCAATACTGACTGAATCTGGTTTAATGGCAATATAAAATCGACATAAATCGATTCTTCAACTGTCGAAATCACAAATGGAATCAACTGATTTCCAAGTTTGACCGAATCCGCATTTTTTTCATTTCCAGCAAGCAATACATGTGCTTTTACCTCATTTCCGCTGCCGGTCACAACCAATGAAAGCTGTTTGTTTTGCTTATCATTTTTGTAACTATAGGATAAATATCCATTGGAAGCTGCCAAATTAGTAGTTACTTTTACTGAATCTATACCTGCCGAAGTCCAGCGGGGCGCAAGTGTAACCTTTTCGTAAGCGAGTGAATTATTTTTCACACCTGCTAATCCTTCCATTAATGCAGCCATTCCGTTTGCAGCAGCCCAATTGTCAGGACCACCAAAAGATTCGCCGGCAACTTTTACATAATGGGTTTTATCTGCAAGCGTCAGAGCCAGCAGACTGTAAACACCTCCATCGAGAGCTGCATTGAATTGCAGTTTTTCAATTCGTTTTTGAGGATTTGGATTGTCAATAGCTGCCCAGCAAACACCAACTTCTGTACTAACGCCGTTTGGTCCAGTCCACGCAACACCCGCTTTATTTTCTTTCAGATTTGGGAACCACCAGCCCACGACATCTTTATCGGCAAAAAGATAGCGCGTAGCTTTTGTGCCATCGCTGTACACAAAGGTCACATCACCCGCTAGCTTACTGGCACCTGTTTTCGAAATAGTATGTAGCAAGTAAATACTAGTTGCAGTATCATTGATAGACACTTCCGCCCGAGTAGGAAAAGCTTTGTTGGCGGAAATAGCAATAGCCGCTCGGCGGTTGTTTTTTGCAGGGTCAATCACATTGAAGGTTATGTGCTTGAAATTCTGAATTCCTACAGGCAGGTTACGCATATCGTTGCCAGGTTCTGTGGTATTCATCCAGTTCAATGAGTTTTTACTGCCCGTATCCCAAGTATCCATATTGGCAGCCGAAGTAATATCAACAGTTCTGAAGATAGGAGCCGAAGGAGCATTCGGAATTGAACCTGTATAGGCAAAATAGATTTTGTTGTTATATTTTTTGCCCAATTCCAAGAGTCGATTCAAAATATCCGAGCCATAGTTTTCGTATCCATTTTCGTAGGCACCGCGCGCCAATTCGCCAATGGCATGACCAGCAACACCTCCATTCATGTACTGCCAACGCTCTTGATGATCGCCAAAACCTTTCTTAAAAGGAGGATAAATGGCATACCATTCGCCAGGAGAGCCCACCGGTAGATTTTCTTTCAAATTTAAATAGGTTTTAATAATGGCCACATTCATTTCGTGCGGCAAACCACGGTTCAGGGAATACATATTTCCTTGTGCAATTTGCGATTTTTCGTCCACGCCCAAATTGCGTTTCACGGTAGGGTCTTCATCAATAAAATGGGTAAAATACTTTCCATTCCACGATAAGGCCTTAAGGTTTTTCAGAATCTCTTCACCACGCCTGCGATAAATCGCTGCTCTGGATGATTCGCCCATAAAATCATACATCTCCGCCAGTTGGTTACAGGCTTCGAAATAACCAGTATTGTCGCCAAAGAATACACCGAATTTTGTTTTACCCGGAACTGTCACCATAGTGGGACTTACAGGCACTTTAGGCGTGTATTCATCATTTACCTGAAAATCCCAGGAATCGATGCAATATGGACGTTTTAGCAGTTGAAACCTTTTTGACCAGCGGTCAGAATCATTGTAACAATAATCAAGAGCCATGGCAGCCGATGCAACTGTTTTTTTCATCCATTCATTGTCGCCACTGGCTTTCCAGTGTTTGTAAAACATATTTACATAGCAATAATCGGAATGATTATCCACCGGCTGACGCACAAACCAGGCATCTTTGTATTTTTTATAATAATTGATGGGGCCATAAGCAGTTTCATAATAGCGGAAACCTTCCTTACTATCATTTACAAAACTCCAAATCAGTCCATCTTCCCGTTGGGTTTGGCGCAACAAATCAGTGTATTCATTGCCATAGGGTGAAAAGTACTGTACACCATTCAACATATTGCTGTTATCCAAATCCCAAGTTAAAAAGACCTTGTAGTTTTTGTCGTTCCACTTTATTTCTCTATACGCCTTTTGTTCCTCGTCCAGCAACCCTTTTTTAAGCATATCAAAAAGTTCGGAGTATTTTCCACCATCATTCAGTTGTGTGGGTGCTTCCAAGGTGAATTTAGCATTCGCCATAAATTTCCTTTTTTTGTTCTCAAGCGCAATACTTTGCAGACCAGCCGCACCACCCGCTTTGAAAACCACCCGTTTTGATGCTTTTGAGCTAAAATACACTTTGCCATTTGCATCGGAAACCGTAACAGTTCCCTCTCCAGCGCAAAAAACAACAACTTCCTCCAAGGGACGAACCACTTTTGACGATTCAATAATAATAACATCTGACGATTTAACTGAAGTGCTTACTGTCAGGGCGAAAAAGCAAAGTAAAAAAACTTTAAATTGATTCAAGCTTGCGCAGCTGGAAATTTGTTTTGTAATTTTCATGGTTTAAAATAGTTAATTAATATTATCATGTCCTTCATACTCCAATCCTATTTGCCTTCTGATTTCATCCAGTGTTTCTATCAGCAATTTACTGTCGTCCCAACTCCACAAATCACTTTGGGTTTTTCCTTGCTCAATGCATTTTATCACCTCTTCCACTTCGTAATTATAACAATTGTCAATGGTTTCCACTTCCAGCGTTTCAGGATTTTCATTCAATGGAACGATGGTCACTTTTTCGGGCAAATGCACCCATTTATCAAAAAGTAAATCACCGTTTTCGCAATAAACAGAAGCATTGCAATCGGTGTGTGCCAAAATGCTTGAGTAGATTACTGCCAGTGCATCGTCGGCATAACCAAGCGTAACGGAGCAGTTGGTATCTACGCCCGTAGGACCAATGCCCGCTGTGGCAGTAATGGTTTTGGGTTTTCCCATTAGTAGTTGCGCTAGGAAAAGCGGATAAATACCCAAGTCCATGACCGAACCACCAATGAGTGATTTGTTGTGATGACGACTATTTTCTGCAGCAGGTATCCGCAATCCAAAATCGCCTTTCAGCAGTTTAATTTTCCCCAAACGCTTACTATCCAACACTTCTTTGGCAGCAATTATGCGTGGATTAAAACGCGTCCAAAGGGCTTCCATTAGAAATACACCTTTAGCGCGAGCAGCATTTATCATTAAATCCACTTCCATAGCATTTACAGCAAATGGTTTTTCACATAACACATGTTTGCCTTTGGCAATGCACATCAAGGTGTTTTCGCAATGCAGGTTGTGCGGCGTGGAAATATACACAATGTCCACTTCAGGGTCGGCGGCTACTGCCTCGTAGCTTGAATATCCTAAGCAATTATATTTTGCCGCAAAGTCTTTGGCCGTTTCACTATTTCGTGAACCCACAGCGTGAAGACGTGCTTGTGGTACAAACGCTAAGGCTTCTGCCATAGTTTGGGCAATATAGCCCGTGCCAATAATTCCAATATTGTATGTTTTCATACGGTTATGCACGAAATATGATTATACGTTGTGTTATTAATCTTTTCATAAAAATCTATATTTAGTTGATTAATTGTTTAATTTTAAACTGTTTAAAGTCCACGAACAAACAAGTTAGCTTGACAAATATCGTATTATTTTTGCTTTTGCAAATAATCATACGCAAAAGCGTAAGCCCCAGCCGTCCAATCGTACATTAAGTTGGCGGGGTATTCTCTGTCGTTTATTTTTCCATCAAAAGTATATTTTTCATAAATACCTCCAGGCTTACGCAATACTGTAGTTCCTTTTTTAGTAAGATAGGACGACGGATTGGGTGCATAATAGTTGGATGCAATTAGGTCTAGGTGCTTCATGGCAATTCGGCTGGCATCTTCCTTGTAGCCATAGTTTTCCAAGGCCATGATGACCAGCGACTGCATGGGCGACCAAACGGAAATATGATCCCACTGGTAATTGTGTTCTTGAACCGTGGTTTCGCAGGTTACAATGCCCGCTTCCCTTTCGAGCAAGCCTAAATTGGCACGCATTTTTGCGGCTTGTTGCACCGACGCAATACCCGCAAAGAGTGGAGAAAAAGCTGTTGCGGCAGCTACCTTGCTGCTTCGTTTGTTGACATAATCGTAATCGAGGTACAATCCTCGTTTTTCGTTCCAACAATACTTGTTGATGAGTGTTTTTCGCTTTTTGGCTGCTGCTAACCACTTGCAACCATTGCTAATGCCCAGCTCTTTTTCCAAATAAGCCAGATTTTTTTCATACAAATATAAATTTGCATTCAAATCCACTGCAATAAAGTCGGGGCATCGGCTCTCGAAACGAGTAGTGAAATCCATTCCGGTCTCCGCCTCGGCGGCAAAGCGGGAGGCAACGCTCAGCTTTTCTGCTTCTGCAACCTCTTTTGCGAAACCAAAACGCGACGTTAATTCATGGTCGTACAATTCCAATAATTCCCTTTCGGTGGCATGGTGAAAATAACGTTGCAAGCCGAGTTTGGTAGTATTCGCTTCAATTCTATTGGCGGAAGTATCGGTCCAAAAACGATATTCTTTTAAAACCGCAACATAAAGGGGCTTCAACCACTCTTTATCTTTGGTTACATCATACATATCCTTTACCATCAGGCAAAAGTAAGGTGGCTGTGAGCGATTATCGCCCCAGTCGGCATTGGCATTGGGAATAAAGCCATGCTTATCCAACACATATTTCAGGTTGTTGATACCACCTTTGGCTAACCTTAATTCACCATGCGGCAATAGCCCTATTTGGGTGTAATACATATCCCAATAGAACAATGTCCATTCGCTAAAGGCAGATGCAAAAGTATCGGGTACCATGTTGTTAGACGGTTTGGCACTGTGATTTTTCCAACCTGCCTTTATACTGTCGTTAATGGCGGACCATTTATCGACAAAACGAGGGGAGTAAACTGTTTTATAATCAGGTGTGCGTTCTGGTTTCGTAATCATTTGCTTTGCACCGCAGTTAACAAATAAAAGCAAAAAAACAATTGTCAATATTGGCTTTGAGGATTTTTTGTTAATCATTTTTGTATCAGTTTTTTTTGATTTTATCAAACCTAAATTGGTTTTATCGTTTATTTCAAACTCACCGTCACTTCACCTCGACCTTCAAAATCTGCCCAAGTCAGTCCGTCGGCACTGGTCATTACTGCTTCAATAGCTTTTCCCTTGGCATCGGTAATGCTAAGTTTTTTGCTAAGTCCACGGAAGCAAACTGTATTTTTGTTGTAAGCTTGCATTTTGTAGGTGCCAGCATTTGCCGATAATAGCCGTAAAGTAGAGGAAATCAGCACATTCTGTGGTTTGGCCGAAGTTGAAAGAACAACTTCCACTTTGTTGTCTCCTTTTTTGAGCAAGGCTTCGGGCAATTGGTAGGTTCCTTTCAGTTCCTTTCCATTCACCAACAATTTGCTGATTTTTCCTTCGCCTTTGTAGCTGAAATCAATCAACGCACCACGGAATTCGTAGTTTTCCAATTTATCCAAATACTTAGTGGCACGGGCAGCAATACCAAAAGGCAAGCGGCGCACACCCAAATTATTGACAGCTGCTATCCATGGAGCTATTGAAAACACAATCGGACGCACATCGTGAAACGGGTCGCCATCCGCCACGTCCACAATTTCGGGGATAGTGTAGGCCATAGGTAAAAACTTGCCCGAACGAACGCTTTGTGGAACCAAATAATCCAATGCTGCCATAATGCTGTCTTCACTAAAAATTTCATTATCCAAGGAAGCCAAAATAGAATTATATCCCACCAAAAACATCCCTTGTGGCTTCTCACGCAAGGTTTTGTACAATGCGTTTTGAACTTCAATGTTTTTTTTATGCAAATCCACTTTAAAAGGAGGTAGAGAAAGTGCCCATTGATAATCCGTCAAATCCATGCCTATTGGTTCTGCGGTCACCATGCGTCCATCGGCAGTAAGCAGCTGACCATAAGAGGGTAATGCATCCGGATAATCGTACATGGGTTTCAATTTATCTTCTATATTATTTGCTTTTTGAGCATACTCCTCTGCTTTGGCACCTGTTTCCATGGCCGAAAGCATCCAGTAGCAAGCAGCATTGATGGAGTTGATGTAAATGTCATAGGATTTTACAATCGAATCGCCCTTGTAGGCAGAATTGCTGTAATTACTCGGTGCACCGTTTGCTTGGTCGTAGCCCGATTCGCGACTTTTCATCAGCGGTGCTTCGCCATAATAATAACGGAAGAATAGTTGCTTTTCCTTGTTGTAGGAATACCGTTCCAGCCAATCCATGGCTGCTTCCATGTTTTTCAGGTAAATGCCTTTGGTGAATTTCTCATCACCCGTTTGTGTCCAATGCAAAAATGCAGGCCAAAGTGTATAAAATAGTCCGTCCTCCTCAAACTTATTGATTACTGGTGAAACCAACTGACCATAAAAAATCCCTTTGGGCTCTTCCATGCTGGTAACAGGATTCTGAATCTGCATATCAGCTTGCCATTTGGCTGGATTGGACCACCCACTCATACAGAAATTTGAGGTATTTAACCCACCGTCACGCGTCCAAGTGAGATAATAAATATACTGGCTGGTAGTGCGCATCAAACCCTTTTCGTCTTGCATGTTCAGCGCAATGCGCTTGTTCATCTCCAGTAATTTTTGCATTTCGGGCCGGTTGCGCAGGGTGAACTTGCCAAAATCGATTGCCTTAGCAACTTTTGCTTCGTTCTCGGCAAGGAATTTTTCGGTGGGTGTGTTAGCGATTTCTTGGGTAAATTGTGTTACGCCTTCGGTTGTTAATTCTGCTCCAATGGCCAATACCTGACCTGCAGCCATTTCAGCACGGGCATACACGCTACGACCCTCTTCAAGTCGTGTCTGGTGTCGGAATTTACCTTTTCCAGTGCCCAACACAGCAGCAAAATCAAAGGTTTTGCCACGCTCGGCATATTCCACCACAAAGCGGTTGGCATCCTGCGTTTTCAATTTTGCCATCCGCCCACTTTTGAGATCAATCACATCGTCTTTCTCAAACCAGACTGTCACAACGGGTTTATCGAAGGTAGTGGCCAAATGTACCTTTTGATTTTTGAATACCAATACGCTGTGGTTAGGATCATAATCGCAACGCACGAAGTCACCAAAACTCACATTGCTGAGCGTAATGCGTTCAAAAACATTGCAATGGTCGTCGCGATTTGAGAAATTGCGGTCCGTTCCCAACATGGATTTGCCCGCTTGTGGCGAAATCCAAATCTGAATGGCACTGCGGTCGATACAATACTCAAAACGCAAGCCCATGCGGTTTTGCATCAGGATAAACTTCTCCGGCGATTTGGCTCCGTATTGCGAAGCATTCATCGCCAGGGCGGAGTTCAACATTTCCAAATCGTGCTTGGATGTCCATTTATCTTGAATGGGTTCGTCTTTCGCTTGCGCATTGGCAACTGGAGAAAAGAAAATGGTGAAAAAGGCAATCAGGATTAAAAAGTTTTTTTTCATATATTATTGTCTTAAATTTAATATTTATAAAATATTATAGCAAAATAATACGTAAAGGACCTAATAATCCTGTTGGTTTTAATGGTTTGTCATTGCTCAAAAACTGCTCCACAGGTCCCGAAGTCCACACGTTTTTAAGTTTTCCATATTGAATATAATCGCCAATAATGCGGTTTCTAAAAGCGGTATTTACACTAACTTCCAATAAATTATCTTTTTTCAACAAGTTTTTCACATTTAATTTTGTGCCTGGCAACCAAATAATTCCCAAACTTTTTCCATTGAGCGATACCGAAGCAGTGGTTTCAAATTGTCCCATATCCAGTTGAATGAATTCTTTGTTCATCCCAAAATCAGTTAGCAAACTAAATTTTATCTGATAATTGACCGTTCCGGCAAAGTATTTAATGTCTGGATTGTCAAACTCAGTCAACGATTTTAAATCGGTAATGCTAATTGGTGCGATGGTGGCATCGTAAGCCGGCAAAAATTGAAGAGTGGCTTCCAATTTATCTACGGTCAGCACTTCTTGTTTTTTGTTGTTCAATAAAGGTTTATCTGCTTTGGCGTTTACATTGACATTTTCGGCAGCGTTTTCAAATACAAATATCATCGACTCACGGGGCTTAAAAGTAACCGCTATTTTCAGCATTCCATTCTCCATAACAAACTTTTCGAGCCTTGAAATACTCCCATCTACAGGATTGAGTATTGAAGCCGTTTTAATACCAACGGCAAAAACACATTCGCGAGTAACCACCGTGTCACGCTGATTGACAACAAAGTAAATATCCGATTCACCTTGTTTTTTATGAATATACATGAGGTTCAAGGCATCAGACTTGCTGGTGCTAAATTCTGGTGTAATTTGCGCTTTTTGGATCACGTCAGCTACTGGCATACCTGTAAACACAGTTCCTTTTCCATATCTATTCACCGAAGAATTGCCCCAAACTTTGTTGGCCAACTCGGTAAACGTATCTTGATGTTGCAAAATTCCTGTCATCGACAATTGCCGAGTAGGTTTTGGTCCCAAGACTTTAGCACCTTGCTCCACTAACTCAGAAATTCGGATTAAAGTACTGTATTCCATTTCTGTTGATGCAGGCAAAATAAGTAGTGGATATTCAATGCCATTATCCAACACGATACTTCCATTTTTCACCGTTGCCTTGTTTTTCAAAATATCCATGTTGCAAGCCATGCCTCTGTAGCCAAAAGGCAAACTATTCACTTGTTCATTGTCGATATATTGCGGAAGTTGGTCGCCAATATAATACAAAATATTGGAAGCAATAACTCCCTTTTGTAATACCGATTGGATGCGCGATTGGTAGTTTAGCCATTCAGAAGATTGGTTCCAATACGGATTATTTCGGTTGAAATGCGAGGCGTAAGTGCCCAAGGTCATGCCCGGCGCTTTATCAAAAGGCTGATGGACATAGCTATGCAGAATAATTTGGTTGATACCCGAACAAAAAGCTCGGTCACCATAAATTTTTAAACCAGCAGGCGATTCGCTGTAATGGGTATAAGCCGTATAGGCCTCAGAGCCTACGATAGGCATTTGGTAGGCATTAGCCGCAAAAACGGGGTAACTTTCAAACGGCTTGGAAGGTTGATATTCGGTAAAGCCATTGCTGTTATTTCCCGACCAAAATTCAAACATCGGCATATCGGCATAGCTATTGGTTTTCAAAATATCCAAAGGTGGATAATTGGCATCGCCATAAATGACTTCGGCATGCATTTCCAATTTATTGCGGTGACACAAATCACGGAAATGTTTGTAATAATTCGTTTCAATCATATCAGCAATGGTCTTGCGGAAATCGTACAGAAAAGCTTCTGAAAGTTGCACATTCCCAACCGTTTCTCCACACAACACAGGTATCCAATTAACCATATTGTACCCACGGTTTTTCTCAAAAGTAGCAGGTAAATTGGCTGTCCAGTTTTGATAGCCGCATTCCCAACTGTCAATCAATAAAAATTTGAAGGTATTGCCCACATAATCTCCCGCATTTTGTATTAGTTTTTTTGAAAAACTTGCGAAATGGTGATTCAAAGCGGTTGTGTCCATCTTATCACATTCAAGTCCTCGTCCTTCAAGGGTTGCAGGGCTGTTAGTAATACCGGTGGTAGTATATCCAAATCGTAAAATGCACCAATTTCCTTTGGGTGCATTCCAATTGAGTGAACCGTCGGGAGTCAATTTATCAGACAGATTTATAATTTGCTTTTCGTCAATAACCATCTGGTCTGAAGCTAAGGAGCTTACATCAAACCGATTCCTATTGGGTGCTTTCACAGCCACCGATTTTTCGAACAAATTTGGAATATTGGAAATGAAAGAAGGCTTTTCATCTTTTCCAAGCAGCTCCACTTCTGCAATTGTAAAATCCAAATTGCCTGACAAATCGGAGAAATCGGTAGTTTCCAACTGAAAGTACTTTGCTTCAGTAAGCGGAATATCTATTGAAAATGAATTATTTAAACCTAACAACTCTATTTTCTTAATGGGATAGAATTCCTTGCCATTTTCGGATGAAGAGAGCACGTATGAAGAGGTAAATTTATCCATATCGTTCCAAACAAATCGCTTGCGAGGATGAATGACAATTTTATTGGCTTTGAATTTTTTGTTGAAAGTAAAAAGTATTTTATCCGCTTTCTTAACGGTTACGGCACTTGATGGATTCCCATCGGCAAGCAACTTACTTACATTTTGATTGTTAAATATAATACTCTGTTGAGCTTTTTGAAAACTATTTTCTGTTTGGCTATTTTGATACGCCAGCACCACCACATCTTGGTAAAAATCCTTTTCGGAATAGGGTTGCGCAAGTTTTACCATTTGCTTTTTGCCACCTTTGATGTAGGTTTTTGTCCATACAAATTGCTTCATCGATTGCTCTGGCGTAATCCACGGACCACCACTGGTACTCCAGCCATCGCAATTGTGAGCTCCCAACGAAATGCCCAAACGATTGGCTTCTTTTATTGCCCACAAAAACAATTCGTGCCACTCGGGTGAATTAAAAGCCACTCTCTTAACACCAAAATCCTTTTCGTTGAACAAACCCACGTTCAAAATAGTAGCCTGCACAATGCCCTGTGCTTTCATCGATTCCAAATCCTTGGTAATACCTTCTTTGGTGATCGCTCCGTCCATCCAATGCCACCAAGTATGCACTTTTTGATTGCTGGGGGGATTTTTAAATGCCTCTGCATTAACAATTTTAGAATTGACACTCTTTGTAATTTGCCCACAGCAAATCACAGACATTAACATTGAAATGGAAAGAATTAGAAAAGATTTTGTCATAATATTTATTTAAAACGTCAAACGAAAATATTTATATTCCAGGATTAGTAAGCATCAAGATGCCTTATGGCATAACTGAACAAAACTTATGGTGCTATTTCAAGAAACTTATTTCTTTTGCAACAGACACATTGTTAGCAAAATCTACCGCCGATACAGTCACTTTGTATTCATTTCCCTTTTTCAAGTTGGTAAGGGTAAGTGAATTATCAGTTAACAAGGCGATGCACTGCTTTTCCTTGCTGCCACACTCCGACCGATGCCAGTTAACCATTTCATTATTTACCCTAATATTGTACCCTGCAATGTATTTATTGTCAGTAGCCGGCGTCCAAGTAATAGTTACCGAACTATCGGTCTGCGCTGTCACTTTGGTGTTGGCTATAAAGCTTGGTTTTTGTTTGTCGCCAATGCTTTTAAAAGCTTTGTACCAATTGTTTGCCATCGTTTTTTGTCCCAATACATTCGGGTGTGTCCAGTCGTAAGTCATGGTGCCAGGCACATCGGTGCAGTTCACCCAACCAGCTGCCATGTCCACATACCTAATTTTAAGCTTAGGATATTTCATTCTCAGTTCATCCATAAGCGGTTCCACAGCATGGTTTACAAAGCGCACCCAAGGCGTATTAAGTTTGGCCAAAAAGATAGTTGTTTTTGTATTTTTAAAATAGATTTGCTCCGCAATTTCTTTTAAAGCAGTAATCGTTTTCAGCGAATCACCTTTACTGTCGTTGGTTCCAATATGCACAAAAGCCACATCGGGTTTCTCTAATTTCTGCAATCGCTCGTGGAGTGATGCATATTGAACACTATCGTGTGTGAAGCCGCCATCAAGGATTTCAGCTGTTCTGATGCCATAATAGCCTTCGTGGTCGGTGTCAAATGTATGACCAGTGTATTGCGAAACTGGAACTTTCACTCGCTTTAACCGACTTTCTTTGTGCCAAATATTGTTAGAACCCAGCATATCTACTTTATATCCAGCCGAATCGAGTTTTTCCCACAACCAAAACCGATAACTAAGCTGCGTGATGCTGTCGCCTTTCACTCTGCCTTGCGTAATGGAATCGCCAAAGCAAAGCACATTCAGCATTCGAGGCTGGCAGGAAGTGAGCAATAATAAGAGTGAAAAGAATACTAATGGTTGGGAAATTTTCATACGAAAAAAATTGTTTTAAGCTTATTTAAATATCAGATTATCAGTATGAATGGTAGTCATACCGCTATTGTAAGTACTGTTGGCTTTCACCCCATGAATATAGAAATTTTCGAGGGTTACGCCATTAACCTTATTACTATCATCAAAGCCCATAATTTGTGAATATGGGAATATTTCGCCTTCTACAGTGATGTTTTTAAAGGTCACATTTTCTATTTTCCCTCGTATCAAGTCTTTCGAATAACGCGATTTGAGTATTTTAAAATCAATTAACCAACCGCGTGAATCTTCTACACGAATGTCGTCGTAGAGAATATTTTTCACCACCGCCCTGTCGCCATTGTGTATGGTAAAAGTACCTTCGGGACCTTCCACATGTATCAAATCACAATTCCGGAAAGTCACATTTTGGATGCTGTCGCTTCGTGTTTCAAACCCAATTTCCAAGCCATTGCCCCATGCACCGTTCCACATCACCGAGTTTTGAACGAGTATATTATTCACATTAAAGCTACTGTTGAATTTGGTATAATAATTCACACCCGACTTCACGGCTACGCAATCATCTTTAGTGCGAATAAAACAACCATCCACCAACACATTTTGGCTACCCACAATGTCGATACCATCATCCACGGGATTGTCTGAAACAATTTTCAGATTGCGATAAGTCACATTTTTCGAAGCAAAAGCGGCACAATTCCAATGCTTTGCTTCACTAATAATAAATCCTTCAAGCAGTACATTTGTACTCTCAGAAATCTCAATCGGCCGCGCTTCCTGTTCTTTGTATAGGTTGTTGTCGATTATGCCACGACCCAAAAACTTGATATCCTTCCCTTTATCGGTTTTAAAAGAACCACGCACAATAGCACCGCCAGCAATATAAACCGTTTGGTTACTTTTAAACGTTACGATTCCAGGTGTATGAATTTTTCCGCCTTCATAAAAAAGCACATTTTTATCATTTTTATTGGGAATACTTGTTTCAATAGGATTTGCAAAAATAAACAATGGACGTTTGATGTTCTTGTTGATTTCCACACTCAGATTTTCAGGTTTATCTAAACTGAAACTTATTGTATTGCGGTACAATTCACCGGCTATGTTTCGGCTTTTGGGACGAATGTCGTAATTGTAGATTGGTGAAAGGAACGTTACTTTCAAGTCCACCTTTCCCTGAAAGGAGAAATAAGCTATTGCAGCTGTTCGGGTATTATAGACAAACACTTTCTGCCCGTTTACTTCCAGTTCAAAATCTGGTGCAGATGTTGCCTCTTTTGGAGCATCGTAAAGCACGAGATTGTTCGCAATTATTTGAATAAACGGAAAAGCCAAAAATAAAAGGATAGTGATTTTTTTCATTTTATATTTTTCAATTAATAAATTCTTTTCAATAATTCGGGATAGTCATTTTCTACTTTTATTAGCAATTCACCATACAATGTATTGGCCCAGGCAAACCAGGATCGGGTATATTTATTTGCATCTTCTTTATAGAATGTTTCGTGCACAAACCCGGTTCCTCCATGCGTGTATTTCAATTGTTTCAGGCAAGCCGCAACTTCATTTTTATCTTTGCTGGTCAATGCTTTCATAATAATAGCCATGGGCCAAATCATGTCTCTTCCGCAATGCGGACCACCAATTCCTTCACCCGCAACACCTTTGTAAAAATATGGATTATCTTGGCTCCATACAAAATTTCTGGTATGCTGGTAAATTTTATTTTCAGCATTGGTATAACCCAAATAAGGTAAAGAAAGTAACGAAGGTACGTTGGCATCGTCCATCATCAAGTAATTGCCATACCCGTCCACTTCATAGGCGTATATTTGACCATATTTTGGATGGTTCACAATACCGTATTTTTGAATGGCTGCATCCACCTCGCTTGCTAAAGTGCTGCAATCTTGAGCAAATACTTTATCCTGTTTGATAACTAATTGCATTTCGGCCAATTGGCGAAGAGACACTACGGCAAAGCAATTGGAAGGAATAAGGAAGGGATAAATGGTGGCATCGTCAGATGGGCGGAACATGGAGCAAATCATACCTATGGGGCGTATTGGATTTCCATAACCGTCAGCAAACTGTGTATCGATAGGTTTCGTAGTCAGTCTGGTAAAGGAGTAAGGACCCGCATTTGTTTTACGCTGTTGCTCCTTGAAGGTTTTTACAATCAGCTGCATAGCCTTTTGCCAGTCTTGATCAAAGTGTGAAACATCGCCTGTCAATTTCCAGAAGTTATAACTCAATCTGATTACATAACACAAACCATCAACCTCCCATTTGCGTTCGTGCAATTCAAGTTTCATAGTAGTGTTGTCAGACTGCCAACCTGGATCGGGTTCTGAATCTGAAAGATTATAAGCATTGGCATAAGGATCAATCAACACAGATTCAACTTGGCGGTTAATAACACCCGCAATCACTTGCTGTAACTTACTATCATCTTTCATATAAGGCATGTAAGGCCACACTTGTGCCGAACAATCGCGCAACCACATGGCAGTAATATCGCCTGTAATAACAAAAGTGTTGGGCTTTCCGTTTTTCATGCTGAAATTAACGGTTCTATCCAGTGTATTTGGAAAACAATTATTAAACATCCATGCCAACTCCTTGTCTACAATGGTATTTTGCATTTGTGCAATTTTTTGTTCTATTGGCGCACTAACGAAGTTGCGTTGTTCTACGTCGACACGAACCTTTGGAAAAGTTTGGGCAAGAACCGAAAAAGTCGATGTTGTAAAAACAATTACAACCAATGAGAATTTAAAAAATAAGTGCTTTTTCATTTGTCTATATTATTATTTGAATTTTAGAATGGAATATGATTGAGCCGAAATTTGAATTTCGGTTGTCCCAGATTTTGATTTCCATACAGGGGGTGTCCCTAGCAACAATTTTTTTGCCCCTTTCAATTCCCCTGTGATGGTGGCAGTTGCTGTTTTATTGCTTGGGTTTAACACCACCAATATCTTATCATTTCCCAGCACGCGCATAAACACAAAAGGATAAGTATCTTTTTGGGCATAAACAGGAATAAAACTAGCATAATTGGAGAGCGCCTTTTCCGTTTTATGAAGCTTTACCAACTTTCTTACAAAGTTCAACAGCGAAGTATTATCTTTTTCTTGTGCCAAAACAGTTGGAGCAGTTTTGGAGCTATCCATCGGCAAGTAAAGCTTTTCGGAAGTGGCGGAAGAGAATCCTAAGTTGGCAGTACCATCCCATTGCATCGGGGTGCGGGCGCCTGCTCGCGTTCCATAACAACCCTCTTTGCCAGATTTGATATTGAGGTGTCGCATTCCAATTTCATCGCCGTAATAGACAAAGGGAACATTGGGCATGGTAAAATTAAACACTTGTATCATTTCCAAATCACGCTGACTGCGTCCTTTGTTATTGATTCGCACCACATCGTGGTTGCCAATGGGTAATGAAATATAGCCTTTCCCATTGGTAGCAGCATATTGTGAAAAATAATTATTTAAGAAATGGCTGATACTCCCTTGTCCGGCAGCTCTGAAGAAACTATTTTCACGCGTAAACAAATCTTCATAGCCTTCGAACCAATGCATAAAATCGGCATGAAAACCCGCATTCACAGCCGCTTCTGGAAAACCCCATTCCGAAACCATAAAAGCATCGGGATATTTTTCATCCAACATTTTTCGCACATCTTGCCAGAAGTACTTGATACTTTGGTTCGGGTCATTTTTAACCAATGAACCGGCCATATCTACCCTAAAACCATCGCAACCCATATCCAGCCAATACTTCATGATATTTTTCATCTCCGTACGCAAAGCAACTACATCGGGGTGTTGGGTACTTAACTGCCAGGGCTGCTTTGGATCGGGCGTTCCGTATCCGTAATTCAATGCCGGCTGATGCCAAAAGAAATTGGTCATATAATTTCCGTCTCTTTCGCAATAACCCTGTATGAAATTTTCTTTAAACTTACTGTCGCCATCAAACCAGGTTCCGCTGGTCCAGATATACCAATTGCTGTATTTATTAACTGTAGGACTGCACGAAGCCTTGAACCAAGGATGGTCAATGGAGGTATGACCAGGCACAAAGTCGATAATAATCCGCAAGCCCTTCTCTTTGGCAATCCGAAAGAGGTCTTTGGCATCTTGGTCCGTGCCATAGCGCGGTGCCACGTGGTAAAAATCCGACACATCGTAGCCTGCATCGCGAAACGGTGAAACATAAAACGGATTGAGCCAAATGGCATCCACCCCCAAACTTTTCACATAATCCAGCTGACTGATAATTCCCTTCAAATCACCTATCCCATCGCCATTGCTATCCTTAAAAGTTTGTGGATAAATTTCGTAGAAGCTGGCCGTATTCATCCATTCCGGACCCGCTGGTTTTTTGGCGACCTGAATTGAATCCGAAAGAGGAAAAGACGCCATTTGAAATTCATTTGTAGTAATTTGAGCATTAGCTAAAAAACAAGCACTACATCCAAAAAGAATTGCTAAAAAATTAAGTTTACTGTTCATGATTTTTATTATCTATATTGCGTATTATTAAAATACTGTAAATTACAGAGTAAGCTGCGTATTGTATTTTCATTCCACACATGACCACCTTCGGTTTCGTTGTAAATATGCGGAATTTTCAACTCATTGAGTCGCTGATGAAAAGCAAAATTTGTTTTATATAAAAAATCTTCCTTGCCAACTTCTATTACAAAAGCAATGTCCTTTCGGTCGCGAATATGGTTTACCAGATTGAAGCAACTGTTGAGATGATAATTCATCTTATTTGTAAAATAATCTCCCAACAATTTGGTGGCATTATCACCCGTATCGTCCCACGACAAATCTTCTATTGTAGTTCCTAAATTCAACACGCCTGCTCGTTCTATCGCCACAGAGAAAGTATCGGGATAACGACAAAGTAAACTCACAGCACCATAGCCACCCATACTGAAACCGCAAAGAATGCGTCCGTTCCGGTTGGTTTCTGTTCGGTAGTTATTGTCTACAAATGCTGTTAGTTCCTGACTAATGAAAGTAGCTATTTTGCTTTCTTTTAAAACAGGTGAATCCATAAAATAGGTATTACCAACAAGCGGAATAACGATTATTACACGGAAAATGTCAGCCATTTCCTGCAAACGTGTGGATGGATTATTCATTTGTCGCAAACCCTCTTCGGTGAAAGGCATGTCATTAGTACCATACAGCATGTAAACCACCGGATAGTTTTTTTGGTCTTTTTCGTAATTTGCCGGTGTAAAAACCAACATGGGAAATTCACGATTCATACAATTACTCGTAATTTTCATGAATTTACCGTATGATTTGTCTATTTTTTCAGCAACAGTGTAACCTTGATGTTGAGAAAATACAGAAGTGCTAAAAACGAAAAATGGGACGAGTAAGAAGTAGGTAAAAAAATGTTTTTTCATGCGATTGTTTGTATTATTATGATTTAATTATTCCCAACTCAAAGAAAATTTTCCATAGTGAATCAATCATCTACAAGGTTTTACCTTTAGTAGAATAACGCCATGCGGTTCAACTTTTGCACTAAATTTCGATTTATAACTACCTACATCTTTATGAAGCCATAAATCCCGTAGCTGCTGCTTGCCTTTTAGCTGTATATCCGAAAAATTCAAGGTGACCGTCACTGGACTTAATCCCGTATTAAACAATCCTACCGCCTTTGAACCATCTTTGAGGTCACGTGCCCATATTTGAACATTCCCTTGTTTTAGAATTTGTGTAGCCTGTTTTCCCAAGGCATCCTGATCGATGACTATAACTTCTTTATTGCCTAAAATCGATAAGGTCTCAGCTGACATGGTACTCAGGTCATTTCCTGCCATGAGCGGCGCAGCAAGCAAGCACCAAAGACTGAAATGGGTACGATATTCGATGGAGCTCATGCCTCCATTGCCAACTTCCAGCATGTCGGGGTCGTTCCAATGTCCCGGTCCGGCATAGGGAGCTAGCGAGCTTTGGCTGAATCCAATCTCCGACATTGATTTCCAGTTGTCCTGAATATCGCCGGTTGTACGCCACAGGTTACCCCCAACTTGAGTGCCCCATTTCCAAACATCGCCCATCCCATATTCACAAAGGCTGTAAACAATGGGACGTCCGCTATTTACCAGGGCAGTTCCCATTTTCTGAAAAGCGGCTTGCAACTGCTCATTGGTATAAACCCTGGCAGCACTGCACCAGTCGTATTTAAGGTAATCGATGCCCCATGAAGCGTATGTCTTTGCATCCTGCTCTTCATAACCGTAACTTCCTACATAACCACCGCAGGTAAGTGGACCGGGTGAAGAATAGATGCCTAATTTTAGACCTTTTGCATGAACATAATCGGCTAATTTTTTCATGTTCGGAAATTTATCATTCGGAACTATATTTCCCTTCAGGTCGCGAGAGCCTTCCCAGCAATCATCGATATTAATATACACATAGCCCAATGCGGCCAACCCGCTATTCACCAGTTGATCGGCAGCAGCCCGCACTATCGAATCAGTTACATTAGCCCCAAAATGGTTCCAACTATTCCACCCCATAGGTGGCGTTTGGGCAAGTCCATTGGAAGGTACTGTGGTTAATGCCGGAAGAGGAATAAATGTTGGAGGTTTTGTTTCAGACTCCGGCACTTGGTAAGCTACACCCTCTTCCCAAGGTTTATTGGTATGCGCAATGACTACCTTTAATTTATCTCCAGTCATTTTAAGGCGATAATCGCGATTCCAATCAGTGCTAAAAACGGCTTCGTCTGCCTCCATTCGGGGCTTGGAAAACGATAGATCAACTGCACCGTTAATAACAATTGTACCCTCAAACAATTTATTATTCGGACGAATAATAAAATAGGATGTGAGGGTAACGTTCCCAGGTTGAACCATATCCAACCGCCAAGTTCCGAAAAGAGTGGACGGACAAACTGTTGATTTGTCGGCATTATGAGCCATTATGGAGAAGCTGGTACCAGTCAGAAATAAAAGGGCAAAAAGAAGTTTTTTCATTTTATAAAAAGATATTTATATGCATTTATGTTGCTTATGTATTCCTAAGAAGCCGAAATCAGTTATTTACAAATCATCATTTAACCAAAGTACGCTTCCAAAATCCAATACACGATCAGTTTTCTATCAAAAATTCATTGGAGGAGGAACATCTCCTGCCGCTGTAGCCCATTTCATATTGGGATTTTTTTATTTCTAGTTCAATGTAGCGTGCTGTCGTCACTAACTCAAAAATTAATTCTGCACGATTGCTTATAAATGATACGCCGTAATATCTAACGAATAACTTTAATCCCTTTGGGCAAAGTAATGGTTGACTTTATGCTACCATCATTCCGTTTTTCATGTTTTAGGTATATAACGCCTAGTGGAGTTGGATACGTGCCTTCTACCCATTTTAAATCGCCCAAATGAGGTTCGATTCTAATTTTCCGGCAACCAGCTTCAAGTACCGTAACTCCCAATACATGTTGCGATAGCCAAGCTGTTGGCCCTGACGACCAACCATGGCAGAAGCTATTGCGCAAACCTTTGTAACAATAAGCTCCATATTGAGCGTGTACATCTACTTTCCCAACGGGTGTTATCTCATCAATTCTGCCTGCATTTTCCATCCATTTTAGATCAAAATCTTCCCAAAAAGTGGTGGCTCCTAAATCAATCATGCCACCCCAATAGTTTCGAATTAAATCTATGGCTCCGGCATAATCACCTGACATTGCCCGTGCTTGAAGTACGTAATATCCGTAAAAAGTTGAAATCCCCTCCGTCGGTTTAACTGACAAGTAATCCTGATTTACTTTTTTTGCATCTTCCAATTGCGATAAGGCCAATAATGCAGCAGCCGATTTGCTCTGATTCGGGTCTGGAATATGTTTTTTAAGTAACTGTTTAGTGCTAGTATATTGTATTTCTTTCTCCTTTTGATTAAATAGGGTTGCTATTTTTACACCGGCATCAAAAGTCATTATCATCATCGATTGTAATCCTGCATGAATAGCTTGTGAATCCGGACTGGTTGGCCAATCAAGGAAACGCCATCCATCTAAGTTTTCTTTCCCATCTGCATCGATTTTTTTCTCTAGCAAATCGAGTGTAGCATACATGTAATCCATGTTTTTTTCCAAGTATTTCACATCTCCATTGTTCAGATACCATTGATATTGTATCAATATCCACCACATAGAATACGAACTTATCCCATTCATATAGTCGGGCAGTTTTGTAATATTGCGTGTCAGGTCGAGACTTTTTGGCACCACTTCATTGTATCCAAACACCGAAAGGATGGTCATTACTTCTGGATGCATATCACCTATCCATACCAATCGATCCCGTTTAATACCATCCCAAAGAAAATTTTGCATATTCAAATAAACCGTATAGGCACCTGTTTGCCAAATCTGGTTCAATCGATCATCGTTCGACTTAAATGAACCTAACCATGGGATATCTCGTTGAACGGCTATTGCTCTAATTTCTTTCAGTTTAAGTTCTCTTTTTTGGTCGAGTAGTTCGATTTTCACAAACCGGAATCCACTATTTCCAATTTCTATTGACCCCAACGAAGGCACAGAAAATTCATATTCTCGAATAGCATGATCGTTCGTAGCAGATGATCCCTCTACTTTGCTCATCGCTTCACTCACTGATTCTCCCAAAGTAATTTTCACTTTTATAGGCGAGTTCCCGGCACACATCCCCGTTACTAACTGAATACCTCCATGCATTTCTTTACCAAAATCAAAAAGAATGGCACTATTTACCTTATCCCCTCCTTTTATGACACATAAATTATCACTTAATAAATCGGGTTGACCATTGCCGGCTTCCAATAGTTTTTGCGAATTTATTATGAATTGTCCAGAAGTGTTCGATTGCCATACAATTTTCAAAGGAGTAACATATTCCCTTGTAAAAATGTCTGGTTTTCTTGTATTGCTAAAGTTCTGAGTAAGCTGAGCGTTACAAAAATCTATAAATACAAAAAATGTCAGTACTACAATAGTGATTATTCTTAAATTCAGTCGCATGGTATGCATGGTATATTGTTGTTTTATTTCAAGTTTATTTTTTCTTGCTGCTAGAAGCATAAATAATTTATAATGTCAAAATAGATGTGACAAAATTTTACAAACGATAAGTCGCAAAGAATGTTTTTGGTTATGATATTGTTTAACTGCGACATAGCGTTCAAAACACCACATTATTTTTGTCGTATTTTTGACTTAAAACAGAACAACAACAACATTATTCCCGTTTGTGTATATTATTTTTAGGGCTCCCCCTTCATCAAGTTTTTTCCACAAATAACCTTCAGCATTCAGTTTGGTTAAAGATTTTAATTTTGCACCCGAAACAGTAACCGATTTGGGTTTGGATGTTACACGTAATACCACTTCCGATTGATTATCATAAGTTGAAAAACTTATTTTATTTTTTTCGTATTTTATTTTTTGGACAACCGAACTAGATTTTAGTAAATGATTTCCAGCAGGCACCCATTCTGGTATTGCAGCCATCCCCTCCATAAAGTGACGAATATAATCGGTATAACCATCGGAGAACCAAATTTCAGTGCCCCAATTATGACCGGTTTGCACAACACCATCAGGTTCACTCATATAAGTTGCATGATTAAAGTAACGATATGCTTCTTCTTTGAACCATGCATCGCCTGTACGTTCGTACCAAAGAGCACAAATGGACGCATAACGAGCGGTATGGCTTCCCATAGGCAAATAACAGCCAGTTTGTTCGTTAATTGCATTCATACCCGGCTCACTAAAGGTATTTTTTACCCACCAAATTAAACCAGGTACTGTAGTAGCAATATTAGGATCTCGATTAGGATTCTTTATTATGTAACGCGCCATTTCCATGGGCGAATTATTTACTCTATTCAAATTTATTGGATCGATACGAATGTCTTCGAAATAACCTTTCCAGATGGATGTTTTCACAGGACCTTCCGAAGTAAATAACCAATACCAAACGATTTCAGATGCTTTTTGATAAGCTGCAACTTTGTCTGCCGGTAGTTTTTCGCGACTACCAATGCGAATTAATTCATCAATTAAACGTAAGTTTTCAACCACATGAGAGGTGTAGTCTTAGGTAACTTCACCCTTTTCAGCTTTCACTCGAAAAGGCCACGGAGATGTAATTTTTAATGTTGGCCAATATAGTCCTTTATTATCACTTTTACCCTTACGCACACGTTTTGCTAAAGCATCGGCACACTGAATAGCTGCTTCGAGATATTTCTTTTCGCTTGTAATTTGATAAAATTTTAAATAATGAATTCCCATTTCTCCAATTTTATCTACTTCCAACGCATAAGAGCCATCGCCTCGACCAATATTTTCTTCTGTTCTGGCGGTATCAAATTTAGATGCTCCGTCGTAAATAATTTCACCAGCTTCCGAACTTGCATAAGGTACAGATGCCCATTCCCAATTTGAAGGAGTGGTGCCGTACTTAAGTTGATGATCGAGCGCCAGACAGGCTATTGAAATCATAGATTCATCACCTGTAAAATTCCGCCAATCTATAGCCAAACTTTGTACTATGCCGCCATTTACTACAATTGGATTATGTGGCCAATCAGAACCAAAAAAGCCGCCTTTTCCATCCCGATACATTGAACAGTGTGTCAAATACAAAGGAAGATGGTTTGTAGGACTCAACGGACAATTTTTCCAAAAATTAACTGCTTGTTGTACTACTTTTTCATACGCTGCCCCTGGTTTTTGAGGCATATAGCGTGCTAATAGTTTACCTGAGTTATCAAGGTTTACTTTTGCGCCACACATACTGTCTACTTTATATTGTGCATATACCAGAACCAAGGTTCCGATTAGAAAAAAAAAGG
>Ga0114951_10001489_pt1 | contig 28816 bp, 16 predicted proteins | sample AM7aDNAmetaG_FD_88677 | JGI IMG/M metagenome (GOLD analysis project Ga0114951, IMG submission 88677) | Freshwater microbial communities from Finland to study Microbial Dark Matter (Phase II) - AM7a DNA metaG | ecosystem: Environmental > Aquatic > Freshwater > Lake | place: Finland: Lake Alinen... | reverse complement strand
GTTTTTATATGCCGGAGTGTGGTACAGGTCGTTCGGGAAGGCAGATGCATTAGCGGTCTCAGCAGGTTTCACCTGGGATTACGGGCAAAGAAGAAATCCGAAATCCCTTAGTTTCACATACAGCTATGATGTGACTCTTTCGGGTTTAGCCGGAGTTTCAGGAGGTTCGCATGAATTATCATTGATCTTTGACGATGCACTTTCTTTTCTAAAAAGCAGACGAAATAAAAAAAGGCCCACAAAGGATATCAAATGCCCCAAATTCTACTATATAGAAAGCGGCCATAACGAATGGAAGAATAATTAAATCACATGTTGATCAAGTTGATAAAATATCTGTTTTCTCTCCTGCTTTTCCTTGATGTTGCTGTTTTGCATTCTCAAACAACGATCACTGCAGGTAGTGCCGCGTCTGTATATTGCCAGGGTGGTTCAATTGACATACCGTTTTCCGTCACAGGTACTTTTCTAAACGGAAATTCATTTAAAGCACAGCTGTCGGATGCCACTGGCAGCTTTGCTTCACCTACGCTGATAGGTACACGGGCAGGAATCTCTTCCGACACCATTCATGGCACCATACCTGCCGGCATGGCACCGGGTAATGGATACATGATCAGGATCATCAGTACGTCACCACAGGACACATCCGACAATACCATCACTATAACAATAAACGCCCTGCCTTCAAATGCCGGAGGTATAAACGGGGCCAGTCAGGTATGCCAGAGTCAGATGAGTGTTATTTACGCTGTCGGAATGATTGCCAATGCCACATCATACATCTGGAATTATTCGGGGAATGGTGCAACCATCAGTAATAACGGTTCTAATATTACCATTAACTTCTCCGTCTCAGCAACAAGCGGGGTATTAAGTGTTAAGGGGCATAATGATTGTGGTGATGGTGCAATTTCGACGTTTTCTGTCAATGTAAATCCTTTGCCTGCTGCTGCAGGTCCGATCACAGGTATTACGACTGTCTGCCAGGGCCGCAATTCCGTTACTTATACTGTTACTTCAATTTCATATGCAACAACATATCGCTGGACATTACCCGCCGGAGCAACTGGCTCAAGCACAACAAACAGTATAATTGTGAACTATAGCGCTTCTGCAGATTCAGGGTATATTACAGTGAAAGGGCATAATAACTGCGGTTACGGAGATTCTTCAGCCCTGGCAATAATAGTAAATCCATTACCGGATCCTTCTCTAAATTTGGGAAGCCCGAGTGATTTTGAATTTTTACCACCGGCAACTTTCAGAATATGTGATAATCTGAACAGCTATTATTTGAATTTAGTAAATGCTTCTTCCACTCAAAGTGTAAATAACCATTATCATATTGACTGGGGTGACGGAAGTCCCGGTTACGACTGCGGAAGTACCTTCAGCCCGCCACCTCATTTATACGATGTTGGAAAGTACACCCTTCTGCTGACAGTAACAAATATCTATGGATGCACGACATCAAGGAGTTACACAGTTTTTATCGGTACCAATCCTTCTGCTATTTCAATCACAACACCTCCGGGCCAATCCACCATAGGGGGTTGTGTTCCGCGGACTTACACTTTTAATATCACTTACGGGAATGATTCACCGGGAACAGAGTATATCATTGCCGTCAATGATGGCTCTGATACCATAAAATACATCAGGGAGGACTCTGTCATACCACCGGAAACATTCGTACATACTTTTAGCAGGGCATCATGCGGGACACGCACTCCAAATGGCATTGACAATGCTTTTTTTGTCAGGATCACAGCTACAAACTCATGTGAAACCACAGCTAACATTTTCGAGCCCATAAAAATCAATTCTGCCCCGAAAGCAGACTTCTCAATAAATCCGGCCAGTCCGGTTTGTCTCGGTAATATGATCACCTTCTCGAACACCTCCACGGGAGCCTGTTATTATAGTTTAAATGATGTTACTGCGAGAAGTTCATGGGAGATCACACCTTCCACAGGTTGGAATTCCACCAGTAACTTCGGCATACCCCCGAGTCTTAACGGCAATACCTCTATATACGTGACTTTTACCACACCCGGTACATATCACATTAAATTGTACACCGGGAATAACGCTAACACGGCAAATTTGTGCACCGCTGATACCGTCAAGACCATTTGTGTAAGTCCACAGGCAGTCCCTTCATTTTCAACTGACAAGAATATTTTTTGTTTACCTGATACCGTAAAAATCACAAATACTTCAGATACATCGCAGTTTTGTAATAAGCCAGTTACATACGCATGGAATATAAGCTGTACAAATAACGGATGTGCCTCAGCGGGATGTAGCGGAATTCTGTATACCAACGGCACCTCTTCCGCGTCCAGAAATCCGGTGATCAGATTTACCCAGCCCGGTATTTATTCTTTATCATTAACGGTAAATAATGGTTGTGGCCCGGTTACATCAGGCAGTCAAACAATTACAGTAAAAAGCAAGCCGACAGCAACATTTACTGTACCAGGGACGGCCTGTGCCGGCACTAATGTTTGTCCCGGCAATGTGAGTGTGACCAATTGTTATGGGACAACGCCAGGGATTTATTCATGGACCTCATCTCTGGGTGCATTTCCTGACTCTGTGCTGCAATCACCGGGATGTGTTTTAGCCATAGCTGCAGGAAACCATACCATTAATTTTTCTGTTTCGAATGAATGCGGAATAACAAACTTTTCCCGCAATATACTTGTGAATCCAATGCCCACCGTAAACAGTCCTGCAACAGGTAGCATTTGCAGTGGAGTGGCACAGAACTATCCTATCTCCGGTGCAGTTCCGGGCACCACATACAGATGGAGCCGTGCCGCAGTAACAGGTATAAGCAATGCCGCAGTATCCAATCAGTCTGCAAACCCTATTACGGAAACCTTAATAAATACTACCGGAGCACCTGTAAATGTAGTGTATCTGATTACACCTTCGGCTAATGGTTGTTCGGGAAATACATACACTTATACCGTAACGATAAACCCAAAACCGGCTATTACAGCCATGTCAACTTCCTTATGCAGCGGTGAAGGATTTATCCTTACTCCTGTTCATATCACTAATGGCATTGTGCCAGCAGGAACAACCTATAGCTGGACTTTTCCTTCAGTAACAGGTGGCCTGACAGGAGGGACAACAGGGAATATGGCTTCAGACATCAGCGGAACTCTAAGTAACCCGACAAATACAGTTCAAACAGCCAACTATTCAGTGACACCGGCATCAGGAAGTTGCCGTGGTTCAGCTTTTACCGTGACAGTAGCGGTAAATCCAAGACCTGCTGTTACAAATATAGCTACTTCAATTTGCAGCGGTGATTTATTTACAGCCAACCCTGTTAACATTACAAATGGCATAGTACCTTCAGGAACAACATACAGCTGGGCAGTTCCGACAGTTACCGGTGATCTGACCGGCGGATCAGCAGGCAACAATGCTGCCAGCATCAGCGGAACACTCGTCAATAGTACCAGCATACCTCAAACTGCTGTTTATACGGTTACACCTTTGTGGAGTAGCTGCTACGGAGCACCTTTCACAGTGACAGTTACTATAAGTCCGACCCCATCTGTAACAGGATTCAATAACACAGTTTGCAGCGGTAACAGTTTTACAATTAACCCGGTTGACAGTATTGACGGCGTTGTACCGGCAGGTACAAACTACAGCTGGTCAGCACCTTCGGTTACAGGTGGTCTTAGCGTTGGAAGCGCGGTGAACGGATCAGCAAATATCAGAGGCACACTCACCAATCTGACCAATACAGCACAAACTGCTACTTACTCTGTTACGCCAACAGCGGGTAGTTGTCAGGGTTTGCCTTTCACTGTGATTACAACGGTAAATCCAAAACCCCTTGCCCCTGCTCAGACTACAACAATCTGCAGCGGAACAGCATTTATTGTTAGTCCGGCGAATAACCCTCCGACGTCAATAATCCCGGCAGGGACAACCTATACCTGGGGAATTCCTGTAAGTAACCCTTCAGGTGCGATTGCAGGTGGCAGCGCACAACTGTCGGGGCAGCCCTCTATAAGCCAGACACTTACAAATGTAACGATATATCCTGCAACACTTACTTATACAATAACACCAACATCCGGGGCGTGTTCCGGGCCAGGTTTCACGGCAGTAATAACTGTAAATCCGGATCCTGTAGTAACCTCCCAGCCTATCGGAGACACCATGTGTACAGGAGGTATACTGCCTTCAGCATTAAGTGTCAGCTTTACCGGAGGGGCAGGGACACCATCCTATCAATGGTATTCCAATACTTTTGATTCAAACACCGGTGGTACTTCTGTTTCAGGTGCTACCAATGCAAATTATATCCCGCCGGTCTTCAATGTCAGCGGAACATATTATTATTATGTTATCGTTTCACTCAGCGGTGTTGGTTGTGATTCTGACACAAGCAATGTTGCTGTTATTGAAATTGTTGACGACCCGACAGTAACATCTTCCTTTCCTTCACAAACACTTTGTCAGAATGCTTCTCCCACAGTATTAACAGTGTCAGCCACTGGGGGTGTGGGTTCATATATCTATCAATGGTACTCTAATATCATCAATGATAATACATCCGGGACCATTATAGGCGGTGCAACCAATTCCTCCTATTATCCTCCAACTTCCAATCCCGGAAATGTCTACTACTACTGTGTGATTTCTCAGACAGCAGGACCAGGTTGTAGTGTCACAAGCTCAACCTCCGAAGTAATCACAGTTCCTGTGCCGCAAATCAGCACTCAGCCCTCATCCAGCACAGTTTGTATGGACGGTACGCCCAATTTACTCAGTGTGCTCTATACTAACGGTGTTGGCTCACCTTTTTATCAATGGTATAAGAATACCACTGATAATAATTTTTCAGGAACTTTAATAAACGGAGCAAATAATTCAACTTACGATCCACCGGCATCGACTGCCGGAACCACATATTATTATTGTGTTATCACCTTCCCTTCCGGTGGGTGCGGCAGTTTAACATCACATACTGCAACTGTAGCCGTGAATGCTGATCCGGTAATAACTTCTCAGCCATCAGGAGACACTTTATGTACAGGAGGTGTCCTGCCCTCTGCATTAAGTGTCAGTTATTCAGGAGGAACAGGGACTCCTGCATATCAATGGTATTCCAGTACTACCGGTTCAAATACAGGTGGTACATTAATATCCGGAGCAACGAATCAGGCATATACTCCACCCGTTTTCAATACAGCAGGTGAATATTACTTCTATTCGGATATTACATTAAACGGCAGTGGTTGCAATTTAATTTCGAGCAATACAGCCGCCATTGATATTATTCCCGATCCTACGGTAATATCTCCTTTGGTTGCACAAACACTATGTCAGTATGCTACTCCTGCCAACTTAACCGTTACGGTATCAGGAGGCACCGGATCTTATACATACCAGTGGTACTCTAATGTGATCAATAATAATACATCAGGTGCGTTAATCAATGGAGCAACAAATGCCATATATACGCCTTCAACTTCTGTTCTTGGCATTTTATATTATTATTGTGCTATTTCACAGGCAGGAGGTTCCGGTTGCAATGCAACAAGTGAAACAGCCGAGGTTATCACTATTCCAGTACCTGTGTTTACGATACAACCGATACCAAGTACAGTTTGCATCAACGGGACACCCTTGCCACTCGCTGTGGCTTATTCAAATGGGATTGGAACCCCGGCATACCAATGGTTTTCCAATTCAATAAACTCGAACAGTTCAGGAATTCCTATAAACGGTGCGACCAATTCAATCTATAACCCCACGGCATCCGTTACAGGAATAACTTACTATTATTGCATCATCACACTTTCTTCAGGAGGCTGCGCATCAATTACATCCAATACCGCTGCAGTGACCGTCAATTCAGGACCAGCATCAACAGCTCTGCCAGCCAACGACACTTTATGTGAGGGAGGATTCTTATTCACAGCACTAAGTGCAAACTATTCAGGAGGCACAGGCACACCGGCCTATCAGTGGTACTCGAATACGGTTAATTCCAATTCAGGCGGAATTGCTGTTTCTGGAGCAACAAACCAGAGTTATTTACCTCCCTTGTTCAGTACAAGCGGCTCATACTTTTATTATGTAGTTGTTTCGTTAAATGGCAGCGGTTGTATTTCGGCTCCCAGCAACGTCGCAACAGTTACCGTAGTCGCTGACCCTGTCGTATTACCACTTTTAGAGACACAAACGCTGTGTCAGAATGCCATTCCGGTTGATTTAACGATATTAGCCTCAGGAGGTTTTGGCAACTATCAATATCAATGGTATTCGAATAGTGTCAACAGCAATAGTTCGGGAATATTAATCAGCGGGGCAACCAATGCCACTTATACTCCTTCAACTTCTGTCCTTGGAACGGTTTACTTTTATTGTGACATCACCCAGTCGGGTGGATCGGGCTGCAATGTTACAAGCCTGACTTCCGAAGTAACGATAATAACGACACCGTCTTTTACCTCGCAGCCAAATTCCATTACGGTTTGTACTGACGGTGTAGCAGCTCAGCTTCAGGTTGATTTCGTTAACGGAACAGGCACTCCATCTTATCAGTGGTTCTCCAATTTTATTGATGATAATACTTCAGGCACATTAATCGCCGGTGCTACTGATGAGTTCTATAATCCACCGACCATGACTGCAGGAACTGTATATTATTATTGTGAAATAACATTTTCATCAGGAGGTTGCGGGTTCATTTCTTCAAACACCGCAGCAGTTCATGTTATCCCTGATCCTGTAGTGACCATTCAGTCTCATTTAGACACTTTATGTATTGGAGGGGTGTTGCCTGTGGCCTTAGCTGTTACTTACACAGGTGGAACAGGTAATCCAGCCTATCAATGGTATATGAATACAGTGAATTCAAACACCGGTGGCTCCTTGATTCCCGGTGCAACTAACCAAAGCTATTCACCGCCAGTGTTCACTTCTGATGGAACATATTACTATTATGCAACGGTAATGTTAAGTGGAAGTGGTTGTGATACTTCGTCCAGTAACGTTGCCCGAATTGTGATTGTCCCTGACCCTGTAATCACTTCTTCATTACTGCCACAATCACTATGTCAGAATGCTGTACCTGATAATTTAACTGTATCGGCAAGTGGTGGTATTGGTACCTTTACCTACCAATGGTTCTATAGTACTGATAATAATTATGCAACAGGAGTTTTGATCAACGGGGCTACAAATTCTGTGTTTAGCCCCCCCACCTCAGCCATTGGAATATTATATTACTATTGTATTATAACACAGGTTGGGGGATCGGGTTGCGCAGTAACAAGTGAAACTGCTGAAATTACGGTCTATCCTGCACCTTTAATTTCAGTACAGCCATCCTCAAGCACCATATGTACCGGCGGAACACCTGCATTGCTCAGCGTCGAATACACCAATGGCACAGGTATTCCTTACTATCAATGGTATTCCAATGATATAAACAACAACATTTCCGGAACAATGATCAACGGAGCTACTGATGATTTCTATGATCCACCAACTTTTGCTGCCGGAACCGCATATTATTATTGCATCATCTCCTTTTTCCCGGGAGGCTGCGCAAGCATAACATCAAATGCTGCTATGATTGATATAAAAGCAGACCCGGTGATAAGCACACAACCGGCAACCGGTCAGGAACTGTGTACAGGGGGAAACTTAACTACTCCCCTTTCTGTCAGTTTTACAGGAGGAACCGGAAATCCCGAATATCAGTGGTATTTTAACACAACAAATTCCATCGTGGGGGGCACATTTATTACCGGGGCAAATACTGCAGCCTATATGCCTCCTGCTTTTGATACTACCGGAATTTACTATTACTATTTAACCCTTTCATTAAGCGGCGACGGCTGTGATTCTACAACCAGCAATATGGCTGTCGTCACTGTATTAGCTGATCCGGTGATAATTTCCCAGCCGCTGGATACACAGTCTTTATGTCAATATGCTGCTCCAGATCAGCTGATTCTTTCTGCCGCCGGCGGGACCGGCACTTTCTCATATCAGTGGTACTCGAATACAACAGACACTAATTCAGGAGGTGTGATCATTCCCGCAGCTACAGGGATTTCATTTACACCGCCAACTATGAATATCGGAACAACATATTATTATTGCGTTGTAAATCAAACGGGTGCTGGATGCTCTGTATGCAGCGGAACAGCTAAGGTTATTATCCATCCGGTACCATCCATTATTACACAGCCTGCCGGGGCAACTGTTTGCGTCGGAGGTTCTGCAGGCAGACTGACAATTGCATATACTAACGGTACAGGGACTCCTTCCTACCAATGGTACTCCAATAGTATAAATAACAACCTCTCCGGAACCCTGATCAGCGGGGCTACTGATAATTTCTATGATCCGCCTGTTAATGCAGCCGGAACTACCTATTATTATTGTGTCATCTCTTTTTCCCCGGGAGGCTGTGGAAGTCTCATATCAAATACTGCTATGATTGTCGTTAAGGCAGACCCGGTACTTAACACTCAGCCGCTATCCGGTCAGAATTTATGTACAGGTGGAAACCTGACGGCCCCTCTGACTGTCACTTTTACAGGTGGCACCGGAAATCCGGTTTATCAATGGTATTATAATACGACCAATTCAACCGTCGGAGGCACACCTATTCGCGGGGCAAATACTCCGGCATACGCGCCCCCGGCTTTTGATACGACAGGAATTTACTATTATTATGTAAGCCTTAACATGAGCGGCATAGGATGTGATTCTACAACCAGTAATATGGCTGTAATCACTGTATATGGAGATCCGGTGATCACTTCTCAGCCTCTGGACTCTCAATCTCTGTGTCAATATGCTGTTCCTGATACGCTGACACTTTCTGTCATCGGTGGAACAGGAACTTTTTCCTTTCAATGGTACTCCAATACAACAAACTCCAATTCAGGAGGGTTAATAATCCCCACTGCAAGCGGAATTTCATTTATACCTTCAACTTCAAACCTAGGAACAACTTATTATTATTGTGTTGTAAATCAAACGGGTGCAGGATGCTCTGTAACAACTGTAACAGCTGAAGTCACTATACATCCGGCACCCTCAATTGTAACCCAACCAACAGGGGCTACAGTCTGCACCGGAGGTTCGGCCGGTATACTGAGGGTGGCTTATAATAACGGGACAGGGACTCCTTCATACCAATGGTACTCCAACACCATTAATAACAACGTATCAGGAACCCTGATCAGCGGAGCAAATAATGCAGCCTATATCCCCACAACCTCAATCCCCGGAATAACTTATTACTATTGTATCATTTCATTTTCTACCGGAGGATGTGCAAACCTCACTTCAAATACAGCCATGATCGACGTAAAAGCAGACCCTGCAATAAATATACAGCCGTTAGCCACTCAGGATTTATGTACCGGCGGAAATTTAACTGCTCCATTGTCTGTCAGTTATACTGGAGGAACCGGGAATCCGTCTTATCAGTGGTATTTTAATGCAATAAACACTACCACAGGGGGCACACCTATTGCCGGTGCAAATACAACCGCCTATACGCCTCCGGCTTTTGATACTACCGGAATTTACTATTATTATATGAGGCTTACATTCAGCGGTGCAGGCTGTGATTCAGCAAGCAGCAATACAGCTGTTGTTCATGTGTTTGCCGACCCTGTAATTATTTACCAGACTTTATTTGACACTATCTGTAATGGTGAAAGGGATACCTTAAAAGTTGGGGTCTCCGGAGGAACAGGCGTATTTCACTTTCAATGGCAGGTCTCTTCGGCTGGCTGCAGCTCCGGCATGAATGATATAGCAGGAGCTAATGATGCTGCATTTACGGTTTCAGCACTTTCCTCCTCTTCATTTTACCGGTGTGACGTATCTCAATCAGGAACTGGGTGTGATGCACTAACATCATCATGTATTACTGTCACTATTATGCCTAAGCCCGTAGCACAATTGGGAATGAATATTGACTATGGCTGTTCTCCTAAAACCATAGTATTTACAAATATGAGATCAACAGGAATGCCTGATTCGTTTGTTTGGGATTTCGGTGATGGATCACCCCAATTAACAACATACTATACAGATACCCTGCATCATATATTTCATACAGGTACCATCGAATCGGTGTATCTTGTAAAGCTGATCGCTTTAAATGAATGCGGTATCGACACACTGACAGACACTGTCAGAATACTGCCAAACCTGGTTCATGCATTTATTGAAATTGATACGAATTCTGGTTGCTCACCTTTCAGAGTATTATTCAGAAATCATTCAACACCCCGGGGACGGTTGTATTATGATTGGGATTTTGGAGACGGGAACCATTCATCTTCAGCAGGGGATACTGTTTATCATACATATGGCAATGCAGGTAATTACACTGTTATTTTAAATGCAACCGATTCATGCGGATACGACTCGGATACCGTACTCATCACCGTCTGGAGAACTCCGGGTATTGATTTCCTTTCCGACTGCAACTCATGTTGTGTATACGATGCGGTGAGGTTTACTTGTGTTACTTCCGGCAACCCCTCTAATTATCACTGGGATTTTGGTGACGGGGATACTTCAAATTTATCGAACCCATCACATGATTACGATACCTCGGGTATATATATTACAACCCTGACAGTTCAGTCATCCCTTCCGCACCAATGCTTCAGCGATATCAGTAAAACGATTGTTATAAAGTTCACACCCGATGCTGTCATTTCCCCATTTCCAAGGGCTGAGAACTGCCCTCCCTTTACGGTGAACTTTGATAACCTTACGGCAGGAAACCCTGCAGGCATACCTAATTATTACCGCTGGAACTTTGGCGATGGTAATACCAGTGTTCAGCAAATACCTCCACCTCATTCCTTTTATAATTCCCTTTGCGGAAGAGATACGATCTATCGTGTCAGACTGATCGCTGAAAACGATGGCTGCTTCGACACCTCCCTGACCCAAATCAAAGTACATCCTTCACCCTTGAGTTTTATATCGACACTGGATTCAACATTCTGTAGTTTTCAAAGCCCTGCATCTACTCAGTTTATTGACCTCACTCCTGTTTATTCCTGTGACAATAATTTAAGTACAGAGTGGTTTGTAAACAGCCTCCATTACAGTTATTATAACAACCCTGTTATTAATTTCAATACGACTGGAATATATAGCATTTTGCTGATCACTGTAAATGCTTATGGCTGTTCCGACTCTATTCAAAAAAGCTATACCGTGTACTCCGATCCCTTTGAGAACCTCACAGTTTCGCCAATATTAGGCTGTGAGCCGCTGACAGTTCATTTCTCCCCTGAACTGGATAGCATCCGTTATCTGTATCTTTTCGGCGACAATGATACAGTTTCATCATCAGGACGTGAAATTTCCCATATTTATCTTAACAGCGGAGATTATCCTGTATTCATTTATGCTTATGGATCTGGTGGATGTACAGATGTTTCTGCATTTACACATATTACTGTTTATCCGTCACCCCATGCCGGTTTCACAGATTCTATCAATAATACGCCGATTCCTGATGGAATGGTTTACTTTACTAATATCAGCACCTCTGCCGACACCTTCCAGTGGGATTTTGGAGATAACACACCTGCCAGTACCGACCGTGACGTCATTCATCATTATTATTACAATGATAACTTCAGGGTCTCTCTAATTGCCTTTAATCACTTCGGATGTAAGGACACGGCAAACAAAACAATCATTATTGATGACCTGAAAGGATTATTCATACCCAACGCTTTCTCCCCTTCAAATGTGAATGATGCTGTTAATGTTTTCAAGCCTGTAGGAATTGGCTTAGTTGAATATACAATTAATATTTTTGATTCCTGGGGAAATGAAATATGGTCGTCGGATGCAATTGATGGAGAAGGCAGGCCCGTTGAGGCCTGGGACGGAAAATACAGAAACGGAACACCCCTGCCTCAGGATTTGTATGTCTGGAAAGCAAATGCCGTTTTTAAGGATGGTTCTGTCTGGCAGGGAATGAATTACGGTGATGGCAAGCTTGTGAAATGCGGGGTCATACATTTAATAAGATGATGCTTTCAGAAATTCCACCCATCAATAAATAAATTAATTATAAGTGTGGCTCTTAAAAAAACAAAAACCGGAATCAAAAATGAAGAGGATATTTATCTTTGCAATAGATTCTAAAACAAAATATCATGAAATCACAAACAGAAAAAATTCCGGAATGTTGTCCTGAGTTTGACCCGGTTCCATGGGATGATAAAACTTTTGAATGGGAAAATAAAAAATTCATTAAGGACAAGGTATGCACACTTTTTTACATGCCTGTTAACTTTGGCAAGGTCATCACAAAGATGTTGGGAAAAGTAACAAGTGCCGGGGCTGAAACGCCTGACTGGCTTTGTCTTTCAGATCATACCTCAGGGTGGAATATGAATCTTTACCTTGCCGTAGATAAGGAAATTAAAGGTGCTGAAAACACAGTCCTTAACGGCAGGTTTTACAGCAAAGTATATGAAGGTGCTTTTAAAAATAGCGGGAAATGGTGCAAAGACTTTGAAACAGTGGCCAGATCAAAAGGCTTGAATACCGGAAAAATGTACTTATGGTATACAACATGTCCCAAATGTGCAAAAAAATACGGCAAAAACTATGTAGTTATTTTGTCCCGGATAGAATAATATAAGCCGTAACGCATATTCTCATTAATCGTTTATTTCCATAAAGTCAAATTAAATATTTGTGCAATGCATAATAGGAATATTTAAAAATGAAGTAAAAACTGCATTAACCCGCACTGCTTCCCTTAAGCCGGACATACTCACACAAAACGATTTGGTGAATTTACCGCCGGCTGTAAAAAAATATCTGAATTATACACGTGCAATTGGGAAGGAAAAGATTATGAGTATGAAACTTCATTTTAAAGGCAGGATGAGGTCAAAACCGGATTCCGGCTGGATGCCTTTCAAATCAGAACAGTACAATTTTTTCGATAAGCCGACTCGTATTTTTTATATTGAAGCGAAAAAAGCCGGAATCCCTGTCAAAGGGCTTCATCTTTATAAAGGAGAGACTGCTATTATGGTTATAAAATTAGCCGGGTTATTTAAAATTGCTGATGCCAAAGGACCTGAGATGGATCAGGGTGAAACAGTGACAGTTTTTAACGACATGTGTTTTATGGCCCCGGCTACTTTAATTGATAAGAACATTTACTGGGAAGAAATTGATCAGCTGACTGTAAAAGCCAGGTATACAAACAGACATATCAGCATCAGTGCCACATTGCTTTTTAATGAGAAGGGTGAACTGATCAATTTTATTAGTAACAACAGATTTGAGACGTCTGACGGGAAAATATATAATAATTATCCATGGTCTACACCAGCTCAGGATTACAGAGATTTTAACGGAATGCATCTGATTTCTTCTGCATCAACATTTTACGCAAAGCCTCATGAAGACTTTTGTTATGGGGAATTTTTCCTGAAAGACTTAGAATATAACTGTACTTTCAATTAATCTGCCTACAGGCAACTTAAATACAGATTAACCCACTCTTATTCGAGGTTGAAGTATGCAAAATTTTATCTTTTTAAAAATGAAAAGAACATTCATTATAACGCTGCAATTAATTTTCAATTCTTTGCTTTTCATTTCTTATGCACAAAACTATGTTTTTGAATCATCTGTAAATGGAGGTGCCTATCCGTTTAAAGAAAACGATGCAGCTCAACCATGTATTAGTCCTCAGCAATATGAAATTCTTGACAAACGATGTGCTGAAAATATTAAATTAATTAAAACCGACACCATCCATCATAAAAGCTCTCTGTCAACAGCTTTAAACTGGCCTCTTCAGGTTGCGCCGGGATTTACCGACTGCAACTATTATATTCTTACTGCCTATGTTGACGAAAACACAACTACCGGTGCAATCAGGGATTATGATTGCGGAACAAACACCTATGACGGTCATAAGGGAACTGATATTTGCATCTGGCCCTTTCCCTTTTATAAAATGGACCATAGCCAGGTGCAGGTAATCGCAGCCGCTCCCGGAACAATTTTAGACAAGGATGATGGAAATTTTGACAGGAACTGTGCTTCTAACTCCTTAACCGCTAATTATGTGATCATCCAGCATTCTGACGGTTCCTGCGCATTATACTGGCATATGAAGTCAGGTTCTGTTACTACAAAAGCCATCGGTCAAACGGTAACGGCTGGGGAATACTTAGGTGCCGTGGGCAGCTCTGGCAGTTCAACTGCGCCTCATCTTCATTTTGAGGTCTGGTCAGGTACGACAAGTTCAACTTACATTGATCCTTATTACGGCAGCTGCAACACTTTAAATTCCGCCTCATGGTGGGCCAGTCAAAAACCTCATGCTGAGCCAGCTGTTATAAAGGTTTCTGTGCATACATCGAATGCTGTCATACCCGGTTGTGACACAACAGAAACTCCTAATGAAAGTACTACTTACCGTATGCCTTTCCAGGGGCAGGGTTTGCCTGCAGGATCCGTAAAATTCTACATTTTTATAAGAGATGAAATTCCAGGAACCACAGTGAATTTGAGCATTCTTAATCCCGGGGAATCAGTTTTCAACAGCTGGACGTTTAATTGCAATAATAGTTATAACGGAAGTTACTGGATGTGGACCAAGGCATTACCGACCATTGCCGGGACATATACTTATAAAGCCACCTACAATGGATTAACATGCTCTCAGAATTTTGAAATGCTGAACCCGTCAGTAATAAACGAACCGGAAGATATCCGTCAGATTCAGATATTCCCTAACCCCTCTGATGATCTCATCACTATTTCTGCTGATGAAATTGAGAACGGTGTCTGTTCATTCTCTTTGAAAAATATTTTAGGGCAGATTTTGTTAGAGACCTCCGGCACTATTGAAAACAGAACTATAAAAAAAATTATATCTCTGTCAGAATTACAAAATGGCATATATTTTCTGATCATTGATACAGGTAAAACCAGATGGATTAAAAAAATAATAAAACAAAATAAATAGCTGATTAAAGCTTTGAATTTCAATTATCAATGAGTGCCAAAAGGGCACGTTATTTATTAGAGTACGGATGAAAACACGCAGGGAATTAAGAGAAGAATACAAACAAATGAAATTCAGGATGGGTACATTTCAGATAAGAAATACTTTAAATGGAAAAATATATATCGGAAGCAGTCCCGACCTGATTGCCATATGGCATGCCCAGAAACTCCAGCTCGACATGGGTATACATCAGAACAGCAACCTTCAAAAAGAATGGGATGAATCAGGTTCGGAAAATTTCGCCTATGAGATTCTGGAAGAAATAGAACAAACCGATGAGAGTGCAGATTACAAGAAAGAAATAAAAATTCTGGAGGAAATCTGGCTGGATAGAATTAAACCATATGGGGATAAGGGATATCATAACTTACCCTCCTTATAAATATACAAACTGTATTTTCAGCTTTCGATGGTATTCAGTAAATCAGTGAAGTTAAACAAGGTCCTGTTTACTCGTCATCTTAATTGGTTTAGATAATTTTATCTGTTTGTAGTCAGGCACCCTGGTTTTAATAAAATTTAACTTAACAAAACCGGCATAAGTGTGTTATTATATTTAATAAACTTCAGGTGAGAATGAAGATTTTTTTAATAAAATTTAAGATTTGCTGCCGTATATAATGCGTAAATTTAATTTTTTATGGTTCATCTAATTTTAAAACCTATACGGAATAGATGATAATATCAACCAAATGAATAAAAAATAAGATAATTATGAAACCAAAAACTTTTTATTTACAATTTCTGGGTGTATTTCTTTTTGTGATTGCTTCACACGTAAGCTATTCCCAAAATGCATTAAACTGGGAATGGGCTAAAAGAATTGTCGGGACCGGCAAAAATTTTCCATATTCGATGAAAGCCGGCAGCCAGGGTTACATTTATGTTGCCGGAGGCTTTGAAGACACCTTGAAGTTGGGTAATACACAACTGGTTAGCAAGGGTTCCTTTGATATTTATCTACTGAAGTATGATGCTAACGGTGTTCTTGTCTGGGCAAAACAAGCCGGTGGAGCAGATTCCGATGAAGCCTATGCTCTAACTCTGGATAGAACAGGCAATATTTATTTGACTGGATATTTCTCCGGCCTTGCAAACTTTGGCTCTGTGCAGGTTAAAAGCAATGGTGACAGAGATTTCTTTGTTGCTAAATATGATAAAAACGGTGAACCTGTCTGGATAAGACAAGGAGGCAGTATATCGGAAGATTATGGCAATGCTATGGCAACAGATGAAGCAGGAAATGTGTTTATCAGCGGTATCTACAGGGATAAAATCACTGTAGGGAACATCACTTATCATTCCAAAGGGGATAAAGATATTTTCCTGATTAAATACGACAGCGATGGATCCGTTTTATGGTCAACCACGGGTGGCGGAAGTATGGCTGATGAAACGACTTCCATGGTGATCGATGAAAAAGGGAACTGTTACATTGCAGGAGATTTTGAAGGTTTAGCAGAGTTTAATAAAAAAATGATTGAAAGTCTGGGCAAAAAGGATGTATTTATTGCAAAATATGATAATGATGGACATATTCAGTGGCTAAACAGGGCAGGCAGCGCAACCGGTGACGATCATGTGTCGTCGATTGCAACAGATTTCTCCGGCAATGTTTATATCACGGGATATTTCTCCGGCCTGGCAAATTTTGGAGCGCTCGAGTTAAAAAATAAATCTTCCCATGATATGTTCCTTGTAAAATATGACTCCGGCGGCAGGGAAATATGGGCCAGGCAGACTGAGGGAAAGGGTGACGAACATGCCAGATCATTGAAACTCGATAAAGAAGGCAACATTTATATAACCGGCGAATTTAATGTCGATTTTACTTTTGGGTCTGACAATATCAAACAACTTGGTGACTGGGATATTTTCATTTTAAAATACAGTAATTCAGGTGAAATGCTTAGAGGTTCACAAATCGGCGGTATAGGATATGATAAAGCTTATTGTATTGAACTGGATGATTTATCGAATATTATTATCACCGGATATTTCAGCAAAAAAATAACTATCGGCACTACCATTCTTTCTTCAACCGATGCAGATGATGGTTTTATCGCCAAACTGAAAAGTTTCTAAATTCATTTTCAGATGCATATTACCTCATCCTGAACGTTTTCATTTTACCGTACGCGATCATTTGTGCAATGCGGCTCCCTGGTTTCCAGAGACATTGATATTTCCCTAATTTATATGGTAATTTATGATAGGGTAATTCACCTTTTAATACCTTACAGAAATTTTTCCAGCCGTTTCTGCCATCCTTTATATAATGATGAACCGATAAAGGGAATGCATTGAAATAACGCAATAATGATTTTGCCTCCATCAGTTCCGGCATCAGTTCTTTGTTAATGGACTGTTGGTAACCTGACATATCGGAGACTCGCCCGTCAATGTATTCAAAAGAGTGCTCCCCGGCTAATCTTCCACTGCTCAGTGCATAATAAAGGCCTTCTCCTGCAAGAGGATCGACCAGGCCCGCTGCATCACCTGCAAGAATGACAGAACCGGAACTGATAATGTTGCCTATATTACCTGACGGCAGAGGATGCCCCTTCACAGAAATCACTCTCGATGACTCTATACCCTTATAGGTCACGAATTTGCTGTAATATTTTTTCAGGTAAGGTGCCAGAGATTGATGGCAGCCCACTCCTACTGAGATATGATTTTTTTTTGGAAAGATCCAGGCATATCCGCTAGGGAAAGTACCCCAATCCAGATGAATGGATCCGGAAAGTTGATCCATAATGGCAGGACTGACTTCTAACTCATATTCAATAGCAAAGCCCGTGTACATATTCCTCATTGAAAGTCCGGCCATGCTGGATGTGATACTGTTAGCACCGTCAGCACCGATCAGAACTCTGGATATGAAATCACCGGAGTTAGTGTGGACCCGCACATACGAACTTTCATTGATACCAGATATAACCTTTACCCCGTATTTCACTTCCGCTCCTTCCATCACAGCCTTTTCTAGCAGGTAGCTGTCAAAGTGGTCGCGCATAACTGTCGTTATCAATAAATCCTCACTTCTTTTAGTAAATTCCTCTTTGAATCTGACAGAAAAAGTCATGTCGTGTATCTCTTTTTCTATCACTGGACTGATATCGAAGGGTAAATTTCGGGTAGTCTTATATGTAAGGCCTCCTCCGCAACTTTTATATCTGGGGAATGTTTCCTTTTCAAGAACCAGCACACTGACACCTTTTCGCGACAGGTAATATGCAGCTGAGGACCCGGCAGGGCCTCCACCGGCAATGATAACATCAGCAGAAAAATTCATAAATCAAGCTGAATGAATGGAACTCAGAAAATCCTGTTTGTAATTACTGCCAATCGGCAATTTGCGGTTCATTAATTCCACCTCGTTACCTTCAATAGTTTTTATTTTTGATATATTGATAATAAATGACTTATGTATTCTCATGAATTTACCCACAGGTAGGGCTGCTTCAATTCCTTTCATAGACGAATAGGTAATAATTACTTTTTCGGAGGTATATATCTTAATATAGTCGCCAAGAGCTTCCACATAATACAGGTCGGAATAATTTATCTTATAACTCTTTTTGTTTGATTTCACGAAAATAAATTCTTCCTCCTGCCTTCTGTTATCAGCAACTGGCGGCAAAACAGGGCCGGCTTTATCTTTATGCTTTTCGTGTAACCGTTCATGTACTTTATTGATGGCTTTCAAAAAACGCTCGAAAGAAAAAGGTTTTTTAAGAAAATCGATCACATCGAGTTCATAACCTTCAATGGCATATTCCGAATAAGCAGTAGTCAAAATCACAAAAGGAGGATTTTTCAATGTCTTCAGAAAATTTGTCCCTGAAAGCTTGGGCATGTTAACATCCAGAAACATCAGATCCACTTCAGCTTCATCGAGAAATTGCATGGCCTCAATAGCATTCTTGCATTTTCCGACGAGTTCAAGTGTCGGCGTGTCTTCAATAAATTTCTCTATCACTCTTTGCGCAAGAGGCTCATCATCTATGATCAGGCATTTTATTTTCACCACTCCGGGGATTATATTATTCGAATTTCAACGATAACTCAACCAGGAATGAACTTCCTGAATCTGTAATCAAAAGTTTATGTTTGTCAGGATAAAGTAACTCGAGTCTTTTCCGGGCATTTTCGATTCCGATTGGTCTATGATCATCGTCATGAATATCAGGTTTTATGTCTTTAGAATTTTCGATTCGAAAAAAAAGTGCCTTTCCCGTTGTGAAATCAAAATCAATATTAACAAAACAATTCACTCCAGCTCTGCAAAGCCCGTGTTTGAATGCATTTTCGATAAACGGGATAAACAACAGGGGTGCAATTTTACAATCGGACATGTTACCAAATATGTTCAGGTTTATCGGAACCTTTTCATCCAGCCTGATCTTCTCAAGTTCAATGTAATTGTTTATAAAAATGAGTTCTTTATCAACATCAACAAAGCTTTCGGTACAGTCATAGATCATGTAACGGATCAACTCCGAGAGTTTGAGTATCAGACCGGGAGTCTTTTCTGACCGGTCAAGGCTCAGAGAATATATGTTATTCAGGGTATTAAAAAGAAAATGAGGATTGACCTGCTCTTTCAGCGATTTTAGTTCGATAGCAAGATGCTGTTTTTCCATTTCCTTTATCCTCAGATTTAAACCCTGCAATGTTATCATATCACGCATGAATTTAATGAATGACGTAATGCTTACATATAGCATGATAAACAGAGAGGAACCTAAAAACCGGTCAAAAAAACGACTCGTATCTTTTTCATTCGCCGAAAAAAAGGTATTATCTATAAATATCAATAACAGAGTCGTTAGCACAACAGAAACTATGACCAGCAAGGTGTAAGCGAAATATTTTTTTCTCCGGAAAAGAGAGGGAATTAAAAGAAAAAGATTCAAATATACCGGAATGGCAAAAATGGCGTTAGTGACAAGAATATCAATATAATCGATAAACCTGACAGTAGTCAGCGAATGACCTTTTGAATTATAAACAAGAAAAAGAAAGAAGCCATAACTGAAGAGCCAGAAAATACAGTGCTGTACTATATAGCTTGAAGCGATGCGGTTGATACTGTTCTTTATATTCATAAGAGATGCTCTTAATTCATCAGCCAAATTAAATAAAAAAATTAAGTTGCAACTTAATTTTAGACATAAAAAAGATATAGCATGTTAAAAGCCTGAAACTACAGGATGAATTTTTTACAAAGAAAAATACAGGCTTTCTTTTTCAGATCATTCTGACTTCTTAAGCAGTTATTATATTACACACCTGATTTTTAAGCTAATAGTTTAAAACTATTTCTATATACAATTGTTTATTAATTTTGTAAATTAAATAAGCCACATGCTCTTTATAACTTTGAGAAAATCACTCATCTTCTTTCTTCTGCTGTTATTATATTTTCGATTACCTGCCCAGCTTTACCAGGTATCAGGCAGGGTAATCGACGCAGAAACTAAAAGTCCGTTGGCTTTTGTAAATATTATTGCCAACAACAGCCCCAGGGGCACTTCAACCGATATTGACGGAAGGTTTAGGATCATCACATCTTTCTATATCAATACTCTGAAACTGACTTATGTAGGTTACAAACCGACTGTGGTTGAAATCAAAGGAAAAACAGACAACCTGATCATCAGGATGCCAAAAGATGAAATTCAGCTGACCGAGGTCGTGATCAAACCCGGCATCAATCCAGCGCACCGCATCATCAATAAAGTAATAGAGAACCGTGACAGGAACAACCCGGAGAAGAACAATTCCTTCACTTATACGTCTTACAATAAGCTTGTTTTTACAGGTGAGTTTCCGGATAAACTGAAATCCGACAGCGGAATGAATGATACGATAAGGACAAAAATTCAGAAATTCCTTAACAAGAGTCATATCATGCTGATGGAAAGCGTCAGTAAAAGATATTTTATGCCGCCCGGCAACAATTACGAGAAGGTTGAAGCATCAAGGATTTCCGGCCTGAAAGATCCGATTTTCGGCTTTCTTTCAACAGAAATACAGTCGTTTTCTTTCTATAAAGATATGATCAGCATTTCCGATAAGAATTATATCAATCCGATCAGTAACGGCAGTACCTCAAAATACTATTTCCAGTTAGAGGATACAACATACTCCGGAAACGACACCATTTTCACCATTTCGTTCCGTCCCCTGAAGCACAAGAACTTCGACGGCCTGAAAGGGGTGCTTTCCATTAACACCAACGGGTATGCCATACAGAACGTGATTGCCGAGCCGAACAAGGCTTCCAAAGGTTTATCCATCAAGATACAGCATAAATACGAACTGATTGACAGTGTGAAGTGGTTCCCGGTTCAGCTAAATACTGATATCCGCTTAAAAATGGCATCGCTTAATGGATTATATCTCGTCGGCAGCGGGCGGACATACATCAATAATATCGTTATCAATCCGAAACTAAAGAGAAGTATGTTCAGCAACACCGAAGTGGATGTTGATGAAAATGCCGGAAGAAAAAATGAGAGTTATTGGGTGCAGTACCGCTACGACAGTCTTACCCTGAAAGACCTGGAAACGTACCGCAAAATCGACAGCTTAGGCAAAGCTTTAAAACTCGAACGGCGGATAAACATATTACAAAGCCTGATGCTCGGGCGCATTCCCATTCGGTTTATCGACATTGACCTGAACAGGATCATGAGCTATAACGAATATGAAGGTTACCGTTTAGGACTGGGACTTTTCACCAATAAACGCCTGACAAAATATTTCAATACCGGGGGATATTTCGCGTATGGATTTTCAGATAAAGCTTTTAAATACGGTGCCGAAGTCAATCTGAACTTCGAAAAATTTCATGATTCCTGGCTATCGGTAAGGTATTCGAATGATTTAACGGAAAGCGGTAAGATTTCCTTTTTCGATGACAAAGTTTCCATCCTGTCCAATGAACAGATACGTGACTATTTTACTGAGAAAATGGATAAAACTGAAACCAGGCAGATTGCACTCGGATTCACCATTTTTAAGTATTTAAAAACTTCTTTCACCCTGAGCCAAATCACTAAAGAACCTGCATTTAATTATGGTTACGGCTTAACGAAAGATAATATGACCCTGGTTTTAAACCGTTTCCACCTTGCCGAACTGTGCATTGGTTTAAGGTATGCATATAAAGAAACGTATATCCGTACAACACGGTTTAAAATGTCGCTCGGAACTGATTTCCCGGTGATCTGGCTTCAATATACAAGAGGTTTCAATAACATTCTCAACGGTCAATATACCTATAACAGGGTTGAAGCTAAAGTTGAAAAGTCATTTTACTTTAAATACCTTGGCAGGATGTCGTTTCTGGTTACCGGAGGCTATACCGACCGTAGCCTGCCTTATATGCTCACTTATAACGGCAATGCAGGAAAAAACAGCATATTTATGTATGCCCCGCTTAGTTTTGTAACCATGAAATACAATGAGTTTGCCTGTACAAAATATGCCGCTTTATATTTCACGCATAACTTTGGCAAACTGCTTGTCAACACAAAATATTTTGCTCCTGAAATTGCAGTTTCCACCAATATCCTCTTCGGTGATTTCGAAAAAAAAGACAGACATTTTCTGAATAATGCTGCCTGGGATTTCAAAGTTCCTTCAAAAGGATATTTCGAATCCGGGCTGATGATCAACGGCTTGCTAAAGTTTCAGCTCTACTCTCTGGGTGTTGGTGCTTTTTACAGGTACGGACCTTATGCCAATAACAGGGTATGGGATGATCTTGCCCTTAAATGGTCGTTACTGATTTCATTCTGACATAATTTTGTAATTTTGCTTAAAACCAAGCATCATGTTTAAGAAAAACAGCAGCTTCCTGGTACTTCTAACCATCATATTCATTTGTTTCATCATGTGGTATTTCTCGGAATTAGTCTTTATTATACTGATTTCTGTCGTATTATCGCTGATAGGCCAGCCGCTGATCCGCCTTTTCGACAGGATCAGGTATAAAAGATTTCATTTTCCCCATACCCTGAGTACCATAATCTCTCTGATCATTATAATTTGTTTGTTTGCCGCCTTCTTTTTACTTATCATCCCTCCTATCGCCATGCAGCTAAAATCGCTGGCAGGCATTAACATTTCCAGCATACAATCAAGCCTGAAAGACCCTCTGAACCGGCTCCAGTCTGTTTTAATAAATTACCGCCTGATGCCACAGGGTCAGGATCTTGAAACTCTTCTTGGAAATGAAATCATTAAAGTCTTCAATAAGATCAACCTGATGAATACGTTTACAGGTATGGTTGGTTTTGCAGGTAAAATCGTCATCAATACATTCTGCATTCTTTTCATCACATTCTTTTTCCTCAAGGACGAACACCTTTTTTATAAAAGCATTATGCTATTCACTCCCGATAAATATGTGAAAGCAGTTGAAAATGTGTTAAGCAAATCGAAAAAGATCCTGAGCCGTTACTTCATCGGTCTGCTCGTTGAAATGCTGCTTGTATTTTCTATCGTCAGCCTCGGGCTGACTTTGCTGGGTATTAAAATGGCACTTCTTATCGGCTTTATTGCAGGGGTAATGGTCATCGTACCTTATATCGGAATTATCATCAGTCTTGTTGTTGCCGTGGTATTATGTATTACAGGAAACCTGAATGCTGATTTTTATTCTGTCATATTACCGGTGATTTACAAAACCTTTACTGTATTTGTCGTGGCAAAGGTCATTGATGATTTCCTGCTTCAGCCGCTGATATATTCAAACAGTGTAAAGGCCCACCCGCTTGAAATATTTCTGGTCATCATCATCTCGGGAACACTCGCCGGTGTTGTTGGAATGATGCTTGCCGTACCGGCATATACACTTTTCCGTATTGTTGCCAGCGAATTTCTCAGTAATTTTAACATCGTAAAAAAACTCACAGAAAAAATATGACAGGACTCAGGTTAACGATCAACAGGAAAGCAGTTCTAAGCGACATTTTTCGTTTTTTAAGCTACATCACTTTCAGGAAAATCATCAATTATTCTTCTCTCCTGCACAGCTATATTTATTCTGTGTGGAGGAGAAAAGCAGGTTTAACAGGCTCTCCCTGCAGCCTGACCGTCGAACCTTTATCAATTTGCAACCTGGCATGTCCTGAGTGCCCTACCGGATCGGCAGAACTCACCAGGCAAATGGGAGTTATTCGGAAAGATGATTATTATTCGTTTATTGACCAGACTTACAAAAATCTTTTAAACCTCAGCCTGTATTTTCAGGGAGAACCTTACCTGCATCCCTATTTTTTCGACCTGATAAGCTATGCTCACGAGCATAAAATCTACACTTCCTGTTCTACCAACGGTCATTTTCTTACAGAATTATTTTCAAAAAGGACAATAAAAGCAGGACTTGACAGGCTGATCATATCGCTTGATGGCACAGATGAAAACTCGTACAGGGAATACCGCAAAGGTGGTAACTTCGATACGGTAATTCAGGGAATTCATAATATGGTTGCTCTGAAAAAAGAAATGAAAGTATCAAATCCCCTTATTGTTATCCAGTTTCTTGTCCTGCGCACAAACGAACACCTGATCGGCGATATTAAAAAGCTTGCAGGAGATTTGCAGGTGGATGTGCTTGAATTGAAAACTGCCCGCTTCAACGATTTCAAAAAAGGAAACCCGTTGATGCCCGAAAATGAGCAATACTGCCGTTATAAGAAGATGCCCGGTGGTGATTATGTGATTAAAAAAAGGTTGAAAAACAGCTGTTTCAGGATGTGGTCTTCTTCCGTAATTACCTGGGATGGCCTGGTTGTACCGTGCTGTTTTGATAAAGATGCCGCCAACCAACTCGGATCACTGAATCAGAATAGCTTTAAAGAAATATGGTCGTCAGACAAATATGACCTATTCCGGAATAAATTACTCCAAGAAAGAAAAGGCATTGAGATCTGCCGGAACTGCACTACCTGAGGCACTGAAGTTAATATCAGAAATGATGATGTCATGTCCTGTCTAAGCCTGAAATGATCTCTTTCCTCAGTCTGTAGGCATCTAACAGTTTTGCCTGGTATTCTCTTCCGGAAAATCGCATTCTGAAGCATTTCAATAAAATACCAGAGCATTCACTATAATAATGTGCAAATAAGCCGGTAACAGGCAGCAGAAGAAATAAAATCAGTGCTGTAGAGAATTTAACCAGGGATAAAGCCAGTATTAAATAAACAAAATAAAACAATGGGAATGTCAGCAATGCTGAAAATCCAAAAGCTACAGAACTATAAAATTGTTTATCCTTAATCTTACTTTTACAAAACCAGAGTGGAATTTTATAAGGGAGAAAATTGAACACGAATCCATAAATAAATACAGGAGAAAGAATTGTCATAGTGACGGTCTGCATGAAAACAGTAAACAGACGTGGTTTCTCGCTACTCAACAGCTTATCATCCAGTTTCAATTTTCGCAGGGTCCGCCTGTATGTTTCTGCTTTTTCTATTATTTTCTGATAACCAGCATCATCGGTCACCCTGAAATTTTCGAGCTTTGAGATGATTTTTTTAGAAGCAAAAAACAGGGCTTTCAGGTCACCTTTCCTGATTTTCTTTTCTGACAAAAGACGGTTCTGATCAATTTCTCTTAATAATTGCAGTGATTGATACTGTCTGTCATCATCAATATGGATCATCACTTTTTTTAATTCCTCCGCCAGCTTTTCATTGAAGGCTGTGAATGCAAGTGGAGGGTTCTTCTCAAATGACTGCCTGAAGTCATCTATACCAAAGGGTTTACCGAAATAAATGAAGACACTGCTTCTGAATTTGTAATAGTTAGAATAGGTGATGCCCACCGGGATGATCCTGAGTCCAAGTGTAAAAAGATGCTTTTGTTCCGACAGGAATGCAATTCGGGGGATGCCCTTTTTCAGCACCCTGAGTATTTCCCTGTCTCCATGATTACCTTCAGGAAACATCGTGATGATATTTTTTCTCTCCAATATCCCGACAGAACTCTCAAACACCTCATCGTTTTGTTTCAGTGTCTCTTTGCCATCGCGTATCCTGAATATGGGAGTTAACTTTAGTGAGGTCAGCAATTTAGCCATTGCCGGTTTTCTGAAGAGATCAGCTCTGGCAAGAAATACAGGCTGCTGCCGGAGATTAGTAAGAACATTGAGAGCATCCATCAGTGCATTCTGATGATTGGGGGCAAGAATAAGAGGAATATTGGCGGGAAGTTCTCCTTCATGGAAAACCTGTACACGACGGTAGTAGATCTTTTTAAGACAGAAGCTAATATAAACTCTTAACCAGGAATAAACCGGTGACCAACGGTCGATCGGCTTTTGTTTTTCCTCATCAGGTAAGCGTTTCTCCATCTTTTTTCCTTTTTGATTTCCACGACCAGAATGTAGCTATGCCCATGCCGGATATAATATGCCATATTCCCCACCAAGCTGCTATAAATGCCATCCCACCCAGACCAAGATCAGGAGGAAAGATTTTAGGGTTGAATATCAGTGCCAGCCCCAGACCTGAGTTGTGTATGCCGCTTTCAATGGATATGGTTCTTCTGTCTATGGGCTGCAGCCTCATCGCTGATGCAAACAGGAACCCGCTCAGCAGGGCCATAGCATTGTGAATAAGGACAATAATAAATATCAGTTGTATATAATTCAGAAAATGTTCAAAGTTTGCTGCAAAAGCTCCGACCACAAAACCGAAAAACGCAAATATAGATGCTATCCTGATTGGTTTGAATATTTTCTGTGTGATCTTTGGAAAATACTTAGAAAACAGTATACCTGCAGCAACGGGTACCCCAAGGAGAATGATCACCGTTTTAAACATCTGAAAAGCGTCAATATGTATTGGGCGGAGATAAGGTGAAGTTTTTGCATACAGGCCGCCCCAGAAAGCGAAATTAAACGGCACGGTAAACACCGCCAGCAAAGTCGACAAAGCGGTCAGGCTGACCGCCAGGGTAATGTTTCCTTTGGCCAGTGATGTGATGAAATTGGAGATATTGCCTCCGGGGCATGCTGCCACGAGGATCATACCGAAAGCGATGCTCGGGGACGGCCTGACGATCAGTATCAGAAGAAAAGTGAGGGAGGGAACCAGAATGATCTGAGATACAGCACCCACAATCATGGCTTTAGGGTTGACAAACAGTTTCCTGAAATTCTCGATCTTCATGTCCAACGCCACACCAAACATAATGAAAGCAATGGTGATATTCATTAATACCACACCCTGATCGCTGAAATTAAGGCGGACATTGTCCAGAACTTTAAGTGATTCCGTGAACATACACGAAGATTTATAATGCAAAGATATAAAACCATCGCCATGTCCGTTTATACAAAACCGTTTGTTTTTAAAAGTTATTATTAGATCATATACACAAACGGACTTTTGCCTCCTCAACCGTTTTCACAAAATTTATCCGTTTGTACTTGTTGCTTTCGAAAATAAAGTTCCTTAGACTTTTAGCTGTATACTTAGAAAAGTCTCCAACGATAGCAAGGCAGACACCATAGGTTGAGAATTTTTGAAGGATATCCCCGGCAATACCGGTCTTCAGATCAAAAAACTCAGGAATGATATCTTTTTCATAAATGATGATACGGTTTGCTCCCTGATAAAGACAATTCGCCATCAAATCCACAGCATCCTGTGTGTTTTTTATAACGATGTCATCAGAAATAATTTCCGCGATGCAGTTTCCTTCTGTTCCTGTCATACTAATTTTCATAGATATATTGAAGTTAATGTTATTGTTCAGCCATAGCGCTGAGTATTCCTGCGCCCACAGGGTCGATTAAAATCAGGTTATTTATTGTGCAAAAACTACTTCTCAATAACCTCCATAATCGTTCTGAAGCCCACTCTTGGGTCAGGTAAGGGATATGTTTGTGATTTATCAACTGTACATTCATCGATGTAATTGTCCCAACTTCCTCCCTTCAGCTTGCCATCTGAGGTCATTTCACACACATTCCCGATCACATCATATATTCCAATATTATTTGGCTTATAATGCCCGACTATTATTGTCATAATACCTCCATCTGAATAATAGTCATCATTTCCTCCAATTACATCCTTCATTTTAATATTAGTCAGGAACGTCTTTGCGCGTTCATCCGTATAAGGAAAATTACCATACCATGGCAGATTATGTCCCGGCAAAGGGGCGGAAAGTTTTTCCCATTCGTTCTCAGTGGGTAATCTGAATATCACCTGATGATAGGTCCTTTTCGAATTCCTGTTGTACTGTATTGTAAGCCAGTTGCAGTATAACTTTGCTGCTTCAAATGAAATATTGACAACGGGATAATTGTCATAAGCAGGGTGAGAATGGTATACCATAGGTTTATTGTTAGCCGAAGGAAACTTCTTCGTCCACTGAGCTGAGTCGTACATACATTTTATATATTCCGCTGTTTTATTTTCGGATTTCAGGTTCCCCAGGAATTCCCTGTATTGTTTATTCGTCACTTCAAAGCGCGCTGCATAAAGGTTATTGTCAAACTTTACATAATTTTTATCGACAGATGTTGTCAAAGTTGCCGAAATACTGATAGCCATAGCACTTATGGCGAACATAATCAGAATAATTTTTGTTTTCAATGAAACTCCCCGCCGCAGAGCAGCGGGGTATCTGTGCCCTCTAAAAGAGGGCTAATTGTTGTGTCTTATGTAAGACATT
>Ga0114951_10001488_pt1 | contig 28827 bp, 25 predicted proteins | sample AM7aDNAmetaG_FD_88677 | JGI IMG/M metagenome (GOLD analysis project Ga0114951, IMG submission 88677) | Freshwater microbial communities from Finland to study Microbial Dark Matter (Phase II) - AM7a DNA metaG | ecosystem: Environmental > Aquatic > Freshwater > Lake | place: Finland: Lake Alinen... | reverse complement strand
GCAAGGACATATTCAATTCTTGCCTGTCAGGATCTTTATGGGGGTTGTTCTGCAGAAGCTCAGGCTAATCAGAACGCATGGTATGCTGTTGGAATAGGCGCTGCCTGGTCAGCAACACCCGCTAATGCTGATTTTACCACCTGTCAGACTTCATTCTGTACAAGCTCGGCGACAGTACAATTTCAAAACACCAGTTCTAGTGCTAATTCATTCAAATGGTATTTTGGCGACGGCTCAACAAGCACGCTTAGTAATCCATCACACACCTACTCAAGTGCAAATGTTTACACTGTTAAACTTGTCGCTTACAGCTCCACATGCGGAAATGATTCTATTACCAAAACATCCTATATAAATATAAGTCCTTCAAACCCTTGTCCTGTTAGTATGCCTGTATCAGGAGCCGGCACAAATCAAACTACCTGCACAGGATATTTATATGACAGTGGTGGTCCTTGTGCTGCATATTCAGACAGCACTGATTCACATATTACCATTGCCCCCACAGGAGCAACCCATGTTACCCTATCTTTCCAGACTTTCGACTTTGAAACAGGATATGATTACCTGTATGTATACGACGGACCTAATGTTACAAGCACTTTAATAGGACAATATGACGGCACTACTCTTCCAAATGGTGGGACAATTACATCTTCCGGAAGTTCAATAACAGTGAGGCAATATTCAGACGGTGGTGTTACTGCACAAGGCTTTGCTCTCAGCTGGAGTTGTTCTGCTGCTGCTACTCCTCCCGATGCTCAGTTTAAAGCTGATAATACGACTTCCTGCATAGGTATTATTAATTTTACTGATACATCATCCAATGCCCCTAATTCGTGGTTATGGTCGTTCGGTGATGGAGGAACAAGTACATTACAGAACCCTACCCATACATATACTGCCAACGGAACATACAATGTAAAATTAAAAGCCACCAATACTTTTGGTAGCGATTCTTTGATTAAAACAAATTATATAACTATTAATTTACCTGCTGCTCCTTCAACAACAGGTGCTACTATTTGCGGTTCAGGAAGTGTTACATTAAGCGCCAGTGGGTCACATACATTAAATTGGTATGATGCCGCGACAGGTGGAAATCTAGTAACCACAGGAAACTCATACATAACACCAACGCTCTCAAATACTACAACTTATTATGTTGAAGATGCCAACCTGCCAGCACCGGTATCTGGTGGAAAGGCTGATAATTCAGGAGCTGGCGCTATCGTGACCGGCACTACAAATTATCTCATCTTCGATTGCTATACTCCCGTTACACTTGTTTCTGTTGACATATATTTTACCGGAGCCGGCGACAGAACAGTTGAACTTCGAAACAGTTCCGGTGCGATATTACAATCATCTACAGTAACATTAGGAGCAACAAGTCCTCAAACAGTCACGCTGAACTTCTCGGTTCCTGTAGGTACCAATCTGCAACTAGGCGCTACAGGCTTAACAATTAATCTGTATAGAAATACAGGTATTACATTCCCTTTTACAACTGCTGGTTTGATTTCTATAACAGGCGCAAGTACTGCAGGACGTTATTACTTTTTTTATAATTGGCAAATCCAGCAACCTGGTTGTATCAGCGCGCGAACCCCTGTTACAGCAACAGTAAATCAGGCACTCCCGGCAAGTGTAAATATAACAGCTTATCCAACCGGTGCAATTTGTACAGGAACAAGTGTTGCTTTCACTGCTGCTCCCGCAAACGGGGGAACTACTCCAGCCTATCAGTGGAAAAAGAATGGGGCAATTATAACAGGGGCAACAAATTCAACATACACCTCGACAACACTGGCTAATGGCGATGCCATTACCTGTGTTATGACATCAAATGCAACATGCGTATCGGGTTCACCGGCTACATCTAACACAATAACTATGACAGTGAATGCAGCCGCAACAGCCAGCGTAAGCATAACTGCCAATCCAAGTGGTGCAATATGTTCAGGTACCAGTGTTACATTTACTGCTCTACCAACAAATGGTGGTACACCTACATACCAGTGGAAAAAGAACGGAAATATTATATCCGGTGCAACAAATTCGACCTATACTTCCACATCGCTTGCCAATGGTGATATCATAATATGCGTGATGACGTCTAACCTCTCCTGTGCTTCAGGTTCTCCGGCTACATCAAATTCTTACACTATGTCAGTAAATTCTCCATTGCCTGTCAGCCTGAATATAACAGCTAATCCTTCGGGAGCAATTTGTCCGGGAACTAGTGTCACTTTCACTGCTGCTCCTGCAAACGGAGGATCTTCCCCAACATATCAGTGGAAAAAGAATGGAAATATCATTTCGGGTGCTACTAATTCAACATATACCTCTACAACTTTGGCAAATGGTGACGCTATTACTTGTACAATGACATCTAATGCGACATGTATATCAGGTTCACCTGCCACCTCAAACAGTATAACCATGGTGGTAAATACAGGTGGAGCTGCTAATGTTAATATTGCTGCAAATCCAAGCGGAACAATATGTACAGGAAATAGCGTTACTTTTACTGCTACGCCAACTAATGGAGGAACACCTTCCTATCAATGGAAAAAGAATGGAAATATCATTACAGGTGCAACAAATGCTACATACACCTCGTCAACATTAGCTAATGGTGATATCATATCATGTGTGATGACATCGAGTCTTTCTTGTGCTACTGGTTCGCCGGTAACTTCAAATTCAATCACAATGTCAGTAAATGCTGTATTACCGGCTAGTGTAAACATATCAGCTATTCCCTCAGGAAATATATGTTCAGGAACCAGTGTTACTTTTACCGCTGCACCAACAAATGGAGGAACAGCTCCTACCTATCATTGGAAAAAGAATGGAATAATTATTTCAGGGGCAACAAATTCAACATATACCTCCACAACTTTGGTCAATGGTGATGCTATAACCTGCGTGATGACATCTGATGAGACATGTGCATCGGGTTCTCCAGCCACATCAAATGCTGTAACTATGAGTGTCACTACCGGAATAAATGCCAGCGTTAACGTTATTGCTATGCCCGCTGAAACTGTCTGCATTGGAACCAATATCACTTTTACTGCAACGCCCACCAATGGCGGCATCTCTCCTGCTTATCAATGGCAGGTTAATGGAACTAATGTCGGTGGTAATACAAATACTTATTCTGATGCATCATTGAACAATGGTGATGTGGTAACATGCCTCATGACTTCAAATGCAGCGTGTGTTATCACTAATCCTGTTATCTCAAATCAGCTTACAGCATCTTTCGTATCAAGCCTTACAGCTTCTGTAAATATAACTTCTACCGCTACAACAATTTGCCCGGGGTCTGGCGCTATCTTCACCGCAACACCTGTTTATGGAGGTATATTACCATCTTATCAGTGGCAAATTAACGGATCAGATGTTGGAACTGACAATAATACCTTTACGTCAAATTTATTGAATGACGGTGATGTGGTAACATGTATTATGACATCCTCAGAAAGTTGCGCCTCAGGCCCTGCCACTTCAAATGCTATCACCATGAATATTGTAACCAGCATGGCAGCAGCTGTAATTATTTCGGCAAATCCAGGAGTTACCATTTGCCCCGGAAATACTATTATCTTCACTGCAACACCCTATAATGGTGGATTGACGCCAATTTACCAGTGGAAACTGAATGGCACTAATGTAGGTACAAATAGTCCTACATTTGCCAGCAGTTCTTTTGCCGACAATGATGTAGTCACATGTACAATGACATCTTCCGAAACATGCGTTATAAATAATCCTGCTATTTCTAATACTCAAACAATTAACATGGGGCCTCCTGCAAGTGTTGAAATAACAGCTCATCCGACAGGAGGTGTTTGTGAAGGTTTAACTATTACATACACAGCTATTCCTGACAATGGAGGGACAGATCCTATTTATCAATGGCAGGTTAACGGCAGTAACGCAGGAACAAACAGCAGCACGTTTACTTCTTTGCTTACCAATGGCGATGTTGTTACATGTATCATGATTTCATCTTTGACCTGTGTTTCAGGAAGCCCGGCTACTTCAAATGCATTAGTTGCAACTGTATTTCAAAACCCATCGACGCCTGTGATTACTCAGAACGGTGACACGCTGATTTCCAGCGAACAATATGGGAACTAATGGTATTTTAATGACGGTATTTCTGATATTCTCATTCAGGGAGCAACAAACCATACTTATATTCCATTGGCTGAAGGATTCTATTTTGCTATTGTGACCAATTCAAATGGTTGTTTGTCAGACACTTCAAATTCTTTGTATTATATTTTATCTCATATCAGCGAATTGACAGAAGATGGAATAACGATATATCCTGTTCCTGCAAATAATATTCTTACAGTAAAATCTGAATTTATTACTAATGATTATATTATTGAAATTGATAACATGCTTGGTCAACCGGTTTACCGTGATTATTTAACTTCAAATATTAAAGAGATAAACCTTTCTGAAATATCAGAAGGATTTTATCTTTTGAAATTCAATAACAGCAAGTGTTTGATAGTTAAAAAAATTGTAATTGAAAGATAATATTTACTATGTATATTGTTGTTATTTAGGTATAAGATTATAAAGGTATAAGGCGAAAAGCATTATACGGGAAAAAAGAATTAGAAAAAAGTTGCAGAAGACAGCAAGCAAAAAGTCAAATAAGGAAACAGTGTAAGTTGCTAAAAAGCGAAAGAGAAGGTAAATATTATTATGATTAAAGTTATCTTCTCCCCTATACCTCTATAACATATACCTTTATACCTTCTTTTCCCTATTCCCCTATACCTTTATTTTTCCTCAAAAACAACGTTCAGTAAAGTTTGTCCAACAGCTTTTAAAGTTACTTTACTTATGTTGTCCATATTATCATTATGCGTATGCCAATGAGAGGGAAAACCAGAAGAGGTAGTGTTGTCGTAATGTATTATGTCTATAGTAGGGATACCATTAATAGTATTAACATAATAATGGTCATCCGTAATTGAACTTGTTTCCTTGTTAATAAAAAAGTTAGCATAGCCAAGTTTTTGAGCTATATTCCATACTTTTTCAACAATATCAGGTGCAAATTTCATTGAATAGCCCTCTTTTAGAAAAGTAGCATCTTTGGCTCCAACCATATCCAGTAAGATGCCATACTTTGCAGTATAATCGGGGTTATGTGGGTTTTTAGCCCAATATTGTGCACCAAGAGCCCATGTGTCGGGTTTTTGAGGCAACGTACTGTTTTGTGGCTGGCCATAATCTTCTGCATCAAATAAAATGAGGTCCACGCCAATTTTAGGTTCGTTTTTACACAACAATCTGGCAATTTCGACCAGAACCCCTACCCCGCTTGCACCGTCATTGGCACCTAGTATTGGCTTTTTTGCCATTTCAGGATCCGGATCATTATCAGCTACAGGTCTCGAATCCCAATGAGCACACAAAAATATTCTGTTTCTTATTTCTGGTTTAAAAGACGCAATTATATTTGCAACATTTAAAGCTGTACCATCATAAGCCCTAACACGTGTTTTCTGTACAGTAACATTTTTTGTGTACTTTTTAAATGCTTGTTCAAGAAATAAGGCACATTCATTATGTGGTTTAGAATTAGGAACTCTGGGACCAAATGAGACTTGTTTATCTACATAATAATATGCAGAGTCTTCATTAAATTGTGGGACATTAATATTCTCATTAGTAATCTGCTTCTGAGTTTTGTCATTTTCTGTATTTACCTTAGGCCCCCCACACGAGAAGAGCAAGGTCAGAACAATTACTGAAGAATAAACTTTTATTAATTTCATTGAATCAATTTTATAAATAATTAATCGCAGCTATTATTGTATGATTTAAGGTTTTAAAAGTAAATAAAATTAGTGAATTAGAAAAACTTTCTAAAGAACGATGATATTTTAATTAATTATATCTTTACAACCATTTATAATAAATAATTATGAATATTGCTTATTATCACATTATTTTATGTCATGTTCCTCTTATCGGAATGGCCTTTGCAATGCTGCTTAACATATGGGCACTTCTTAAAAAAAGTACCGATATAAAATACGCGTCTCTTTCCCTTTATGTCTTGTCGGCAATAATTTCAATTCCAGTTTATTTTACAGGTGATGGTGCAGAACAAATTGTAAAAACTATTCCTGGAATTACAGAAACGCTCATTGAACCTCACGAGAAAATGGCATTATATTTTTTTATCGGTTTAGCTATAATTGGCGTTATTTCAATTATTGGGCTTATTATTGAGAAAAAATATAAAATTCTCTTTCATAAAATTATTTTTGTAGTTATTATTCTTGCGTTTTTAAGTTCTTTTTTTGCTGTAAAGACAGCACTCTCAGGAGGTAAAATCAGACACAATGAAATTGAATTTAAAACTGACACCCTTAAATTAGCTCCAGATAACGATTAGTGACTCTTCGTATTTATTTTTAGACTCTTAAAAGATATTCTATACTGTAATCGGGTACAACTTACTTATCAAAGTAGGCAGCAGCTTCTGGCAATTGGCAGTCCTGCCTACTGCTACTGCTTACTGCCGCTTGTTCAAGAAACGCAAATTATGACAGTTCAAAGTAAACCCAAGTTTTAATAATAAAATTATCCTTTACATAAACCAAACTATCTCAGTCTGTCAGCCGATTTGACCAACTTCTCATCTTTACTGGTATACCTGCTGGCAAGAAGAAATAGTACAATCATAATTAAGGGGAGGATGCTTCCTGTTTTAAACCTTATTGAAACCTGCTCCGGCTTGAATAAAAGTTCAGTTATGAACTTATCTTTTATTTTATCAGCAAACATGTAAATTAGGAAAACAAAAATTATATTAACTATAATACCAAATTTGCATAATCTCATCTGTAAAATTCTCTTTTTATAAAAAAACAAAGTACCTATTGATATTAGAATTAAAGCTATAAGAATTGACAAATGAAATATCATATTTATCTTAAACGATGGAGGAACATCAGCATACACATTCTTAACACCAGTCATAAAAATGTTGTATGAATAGCCATCGACTGAGAGGTTAAAAAGCGGAAAGAAAAAAACAGCTATACCAACCATAGCAGCCAGTATCAAAAATAAAGATTGAATACGTTGTATCATATTGAAGAGTTTATGAATAGGTTACAAATATATCACTTTTTAATCCTTATGAGAAAGTTTTTTATTAGAAATAATCTATAAAATACACCTTTTATCTTTTGCCTTTTATCTTTTGTCTTCTTTACACAGACTCAAATTTAAGCTTCTCATCGCTTTTATTCTTTGCAATAGAGGGGGATGTGAGTAGTTAACAAAAACATACCACGGATGTGGATTAAGGTTGCTAAGGTTTTTAACAGTCAGTTTTTTCAATCCGCTTATCAAAGCTTCTGCATTATAGTTAACAGCAGCAAATTTATCAGCTTCATATTCATTGGCTCTTGAATATAAATTCATAACAATACCCAATAACGTAGAAAAAAAACCATACAAAATACCAAATGTAACCACACCTACATGAAAGCTTGGCTTTAAAACTCCCAATGCTTGTGAAAGTATCGGATTTTTAATAAAAACAGATAATACAAATAACATTAAACCCATTTCAAGCAAAGAAATAACCATATTTTTAATTACATGTTTCTTTTTATAGTGTCCGATTTCATGGGCAAGCACAGCTACAAGTTCCTCTATATTAAGTTGTTCGATAAGTGTATCATATAAAACAATGCGTTTTTTTGAACCAAATCCCGAAAAATAAGCATTGGCTTTGGCAGATCTTTTAGAGCCATTTATGACAAAAACATTTTTAAGCCGGAAGCCTACTTTAGAAGAAAAATCCTGTATAGCACTTCTTAAATCTCCATCCTGTAATGGCGTTTGCTTATTAAAGAGAGGGACAATAAGGGAAGAATAAAAGAATGTAAAGAAAATTACAAAAACAGCTATTCCACCCCATGCAATAAGCCATGTGGTATCTCCACCTTTATCATATATCCATACAATGAAAGAGAATAAAGGTATGCCAATAAGCAAGCTCAAAAACCAACCTTTAAGCTTATCGAAAATAAATGTTTTTATTGTTGTTTTATTAAAGCCGTACTTTGTTTCAATGACAAAAGTGCTGTAAACTGCAAAAGGTGTTGAAATAATATCTGAAATAAAGCTAATAATTCCAAAAAACAACAATGCCAGATAAATTGGGTTTTCAGTATAACGTCTTAGAAAGTCATCAAGAAAGGCAAATCCATTTAAAAATAATACAGATAGAATAAGCACTAAAGAGAAAGTTTCTGTTATAATTGAAAATCGCGATTTATCGCTTTCATACAACTGTTGCCTTGCATATTCCTGAGGGTTGTAAATGTCTTTACCTTCTTCAGGCAGGTCCTTCTTTCGGTAACTGTCATTCAAATATTGCAATAATTGCTCAGACAAATAATCAAAAACAATTAAAGCAACTATAATAAGAAAAATGATTTTAGCCATTTCTAATGTTTGTTAATATTCTAAATAATTAGTATAATTGGAGAAATAGAGGACTGGAATATTTGAAAATTGGAGGATTGGGCATTAAATATTCTTTTAATAATCATATCCTTTATTAAATTAAACCTTTCATCTTTTCTTTATTGGGTTACTGAGTACTTTCGAAATGCTATCCTTCCAAGAAAATCAAACTTTATTGACAAACTTAATCTAAGCGTATCCCATTATTTTATAAATAGCAATTCCAATAAGCTCGTGAAACAATTTATTCCATAGCAAAAGACTTTGCATAGAGGGTAAAAACATAAAATCAAACTGAAACCGGTGGGGACCAGTAGTAATGTCAGTAGCATAAACAGTTGTAGGAATACCTTGCTTATTAAAGCACATCTTTGCCCTACGCATATGAAATGCAGAAGTAATTAAAAGCACCTTGGGATTTTTAAAATTATCTTTTAATATTTTTGCACTTTCACGAGCATTCTGATAGGTATTGTCTGATACTGAGTCAACTAAAATATCCTCATCCGGGATATGCAAAGTACTGACAAGAAAGTTCTTCAAGCAAACAGACTCTAACATATCTCTAAATATCAAATTGCCCGATCCACCAGAAATGAGTATTTTCTTAATACGCTTAATATCATATAAATAAACAGCCTGTAGAATACGGTCAGTGTTGGTTCGGAAAGTATATCTGTCGTGCAAACTATCAAAAGTAATCATACCACCTCCAAGTACAACTCCAACATCATAGTGTTCATCTAAGTTGTTCAAATATACAGGCTGCACTTCCCATAAACGATAAAACTCTGAAATTATAAATGAGTTAGAAAAAAAATATATAACAAAAACTGATATTAATAATATTTTTTTCTTCTTTTTAGCATTTTTAATTAAAATTGCCCATACTATCAAAACAATGAACCACATCAACGGATTTAACAGGAAGTCAAGTATTTTGGATATTAAAAAAAACATAATATTGAGTCTTTAGTACAAAATTAAAAAAAAATAGCATTGCATAAGAACTAAAGTATAAAGAGTGTAAAATTTAACTTAACAATAAATACGGATGCTGTTAGTAATAAGCTTATATTCATTCTTTTATGACTGCATTCAGACATAGTTCAAGACCTATCTGCTTCTTTGAGTAGAGAGGTATGATGTTTTAAAGTTCTAAGAATCAATGCAATGATTCCGGCTGCAAACAAAATATAAGCAGACAGCCTCAATGTTTCATAGTTATTATGGGTAAAAAAACATCTCAGATAATCAACATAAGTAAAGGACAAAACTGTTGCCAGGAAACCTGAATATTCGCGTCTCATAACAGTTATTAATGAGAAATGGATAGGACTCTTAGAATAGTTTTTGAAACTCGGAAAAAAGGGAGGTGTATTGTCCGCCCAATGAATAAAACTTTCGCCAAATTTCTTTTCTATGAAATCTTCTTCTGCTGACATGATTCTTTCGTAATAAATCCAGAATAATAAAGAAAAAATGAGAACGAAAGAGATGCTGAAAGTAAAGAAAACGATTCCCAACCAGATTAAGTAATTACCTAAATAAAGAGGATGCCTAACAATTGAATATATGCCCTTTGTATTTAGCTGTTCTGCTACTTGCTCTTTAGTATTTCTGCCTGATGTTCCCTTAGGAGTAGTACCAATAGCATACCACCTTATCGTAAATCCTGAAACGCTGACTGCAACGGAAAGAACTGTCAGATAAAGCTCCCACCCTTTCAGGTAAGCATCATTTGAGGTATCATAAATAAAAGGTACAGCGAGTATGAAAAGTAAAATGGGAAAGTAACTGCGGTAGCGGAAGAGATAGTTGCCCTGAGAAATATAGCTTTTTTGTAGATTCATTAGAAGATATATTATAAGATTTATTTAGCAAAGTTAGTCAATTATTCATTAATCATTAGTGAATAATCGGCTTCACACTTCAAACGACAGACTTCCCTAATATCCCAGTTTTTTCCCTTTTTCTTTAGCTGGAATGCCATCTTTCATCCATTCTGGCATGGTTTCACCCTTTAAATAAAAATTAAAGAACTGAAACATACGCTTACTCAAGTCAATCCTGTTAGGTTTTTTATTAAGGTTGTGTTCATCGTTATTATAATTGAGTAACCACACCGGTTTTTGGAGTCGGCGCATTGATAAGAAAAGCTCAACACCCTGTGACCATGGTACAGCACCATCATTATCATTAGCCATTATCAATAGTGGTGTTTCAATTTTATCAGCACTAAATAAGGGAGAATTTTCGATATACAAGTCTCTCCGTTCCCATAACGTTTTGCCTATCCTGCTCTGTCCTGCCTCATACTGGTTTATTCTGTTAACGCCGGTTTCTTTTCTTATTGCAGCGTATGCACTGGTCATATTAGCAACAGGGGCACCAGCCATGGCTGCTTTAAAAATGGGGGTACGTGTTACTATGTAAGCGGTAAGATAGCCTCCCCAGCTTTGCCCGTGGATGCCCATACGTCCCTGGTCAACAAAACCCTTCTCAAGAAGTGCATAAACCCCACTTAGAACTATGTTCAAGCCGCTTTCGCCAGGTTTGCCAATTTCAAACTCAATGTCAGGGACAAAAACGAGATAACCATTACTTGTATAAAGCGGGAAATTAATAACTGACCTGCTGGGATTTACACCATAATAGCTATGAAGAGTTTGGGAAGTTTTCTCATAGAAATATGTTATCATGGGATATTTTTGATTGGGGTCGAAGTTTTCAGGTTTGAAAAGCAGTCCTTTTATTTTTTTATTGTTATAGGTCCAGTTGACGAGCTCAACGCTGCCCCATAAGAACTGCGACTGTTGAGGATTAACATCGCTTATTTTCTGAGTTTTAGAAAAACCTGCATCACTTAACCATAAATCGCCAAAATCTTTAAAAGAAGAACGTCTGTAAATTAAAGCATTTGACTTTTTAGACTTAATAGCAGCATAGAACTTGTAATTATCCTTCAGCAGCATTTTAAACTTGTTTCTGTCGTTATGGTCTATTGTATAGAAGCCTTCTTCCATCGTATCCTCATTAGAATATTTTATCAGGATGTCTTCGTTTTTTCCTATACAAAAAGCTTCATCATCGAGCTTTAGATAACGGTTTATATTCTTTGTAGCAGTTTTTCCTGCTGTGATATTAACAGGTTTTATTTTCCCTTCAGTGTCAAATTCCCAGATATCGTATTTATCGTAAACAAGAACAGATTTATCGTTCTCTGTCCAGCCTGCAATACCATAAGGCGGCGGAATGCCTGGGTTGTCAAAATCTGTTGTATAAAACTTCGACAACTTCTTATCAGTTAAAATATGTGATGTTCTGGCATTAACATCATACAAATACCATAAGCTGTCTTTTTCTTCAAAATAAGCCACAAATCTACCTTCAGGAGACAAATAAACGCTAAATTGATTTTTCTTCAGAATCTCTTTCTTTACTCCCGTCAGAACATCTATAATATAATAATCTTTACTGTTTCTTGCTTCCCACGATGATACCATATCATAAGGCAATCCCGATGAACCTAGAGCAATACGTCCATTATTTTTCTTCACCAGTTGAACATCGGGAATCGAGTCAACAGCCAATTGAATAATTTTCTTTTCTGAAGGATAAAAAACTGCCTGATAGCTTCTCTTGTTTTCTTTATCAAGTTCTACAAGCTGCTGGCTCATAGGTCTACTGTCTTTCCAACTCCATATATCAAGTACTGCCTTTTCATCGTCAGCAATGGTGTCCTTAGGTAATGGCTTCTTATAAGGTGCCGTTCCAAAAAACAGTTTTGAGTTATCGTCAGAAAAAAACATTTTCGCTTCTGCACTCACAACATAACCTTTTGAAATTGTCTTTTCAGAACTATCTACAACAGATTTGACTTCCATTTCCTTTTCATTAGCATAAAATATTTTGTACACTTTTTCTTCTGTTGTATCCTGAGAAAACAAAAAAGCAACCTGAGAAGAGATGTTATCAATAACAATATTTTTTGCTTCACCCTGACCTTTAAATACACTAACTGATTTTTCAGAAACAGTATTAAAAATGTTCACTTCTGCTGTATTTACCGAATCACCAGAATTAGAAACATATCCTATCCAACGTCCATCTTTGGCTACAAAATAATCGTTAACCTTTTCAAAAGCTATGTATTTCTCTTTCTCAGGTTCAGCTATATTGAGAGTTTCTGTCTTGATTTTATTTTTTTTAACATCCTTCTTATCTATCTCTTTCTTACCAGTCTCTTTTTTATCTGTTTCTTTCTTTTCAACATCCTTTTCGCTGGTTTTATCTTTTGCCTTTGATTCTATACTAAAAGCAAACCAGCCGGACTTAATTTCAGGTATTAAAAAAGATTTAAGTTCAGGATATTTTAATATTTTAAAATTATTTAATAACATTATTCCCAAGGAATCTTTAGGCAGATCATCCTTTTTCTTTTTAGCAATTTTGGCTTTTCTAACAGTAACTTCCTGTGGTTTTATCTTAAAAACAATAAACTCTGATCCTGATGAAAACTTAGCATCATAAGCTCTTGGAACAACTTCCGTGTTACCATTTTCATTGTTTCTAACAACTAAAGAGCCATCACCCATAAAAGGATTAACTTCATACGAAAGCCAATTACCGTTGTTTGATACCTGGGGATTGTCTAACGTTTTCCATAAAACATAATCTTCCGGTTTTAAAACTTTTTTTTCCTGAGCGTTTACAAATTGATAAAAACATGTAAAAAACAGAAAGAAAAAGAAGAGGTATTTTTTCATCTAGAAACAATTTTTGTTTATAAAAGTTTGCTTTTGATATATTTACCTGTGTACGATTCTTCACATTTGATAATTTCCTCGGGAGTACCTTCAAAAATGATATAGCCCCCCTCATCACCACCTTCTCTACCCAAATCAATAATCCAGTCGGCACATTTGATGATGTCGAGATTATGTTCAATAATGATAATAGAATGTCCGTTATTTACTAACTGGTCAAAGGCTATAAAAAGTTTATTAATATCATGAAAATGCAAACCTATAGTAGGTTCATCGAAAATAAAAAGATGGGGCTCCTCGTTGTAACCCCTGGTCAGGAAAGAAGCTAATTTAATACGTTGCGCCTCTCCCCCGCTCAGCGAACTGGAAGATTGCCCGAGATGTAAGTAACCCAGCCCTACATCAATCATAGGTTGCAATTTGGAGATAATGCGTTCATAAGTATTTTTGGGAGGTAACGATTTGAAAAAAGAAAAAGCTTCCTCGACAGTAAGTTCCAGTATATCTGAAATATTTTTTCCAAAATGCTTCACATCTAAGATTTCATTTTTAAAACGCTTCCCGCCACAACTTTCACATTTGAGACTTATATCAGCCATAAACTGCATGTTAATGGTTACTTCACCCTCACCCTCACATTCTTCACATCTACCACCAGGCACATTGAAAGAGAAAAACCCGGGTTTATAACCTCTTAAGACAGATAACTTTTCATCAGCAAAAATAGAACGGATTTCATCAAATATCTTGAGATAAGTAGCCGGATTAGAACGTGATGACTTGCCTATTGGGTTTTGGTCGACAAGTTCAATATGTTTGATAATAGTATTGTCAAAGATAAGACTTCTGTGTTTCCCTGCTTTTTCCGAAAAGCCTGTCAGTTGTTTTTTAACAGCGTTGTAGAGAATTTTTCTTATCAAAGTAGTTTTCCCTGAACCACTAACACCTGTAACAACAGTTATTACACCTAAAGGAATCCTGACATCAATGTTTTTCAGATTGTTTTCTGAGGCACCTGTAATGTTAATGTTTTCCTTCCATAATCTTCTTTGTTTGGGTACTTCAATTTTAAATTCGTTATTAAGGTATTTTGCTGTTAAAGAATTACTTACAAGCAATTTGTCATAAGTCCCTTCAAAAATAATTTCGCCACCAAACTGGCCTGCAAGTGGTCCTATATCAATAATGTTATCTGCTGCTTTTATAATATCCTCATCATGTTCCACAACAATCACAGTATTGCCAATAGCTTTTAGTTTTTTTAAAATACCTATCAAACGCGTAGTATCTCTGGGGTGTAGTCCTATACTGGGTTCATCAAGAATATACATAGCTCCTACAAGGTTATTACCTAAGGATGTGGAAAGGTTAATTCTTTGTGATTCACCCCCTGAAAGCGAATTGGATAACCTGTTAAGTGTAAGATAACCTAGCCCGACATCTTTAAGATAGATGAGTCGTGTTTTAATTTCAATTAAAAGACGACTGGAAATTTTCTGGTCATAAACATTTAATTTCAGATTTTCAAAAAAGTTCAGTAATTGTGTAATAGGCATCAGCACAACATCCACAATTGACTTATCATTTATCTTTACATAAGCAGTATCTTTTCTGAGTCGCGTACCTTTACATTCAGGGCATATAGTTTTGCCACGATATCTGGCAATGATAATCCTGTATTGTATTTTATAACTTTGCTTTTCAGCAAAACTAAAAAAGTCATTAATTCCCTGCAAGTCGCTATTGCCATTCCACAAAAGTTCTTTATCGTTGTCAGTAAGTTCTATATAGGGTTTATGAATAGGAAAGTCATATCTATAAGCCTTCTGAATAAAATCATTTTTCCATTCCGATAATTTTTCTCCATTCCAGCAAGCAACTGCATTCTCATAAAGAGAAAGGTCTTTGTTTGGGATGACAAGGTCTTCATCAATTCCAATTACAGAGCCAAAACCTTCGCATTTTGTACATGCTCCGTAAGGGTTGTTGAAACTAAAGAAATTTGGTGAAGGTTTCACAAAACTCATCCCATCAGCTTCAAATCTGTTGGAAAAAACTGTTGATGACTTAACCCCATTTTCAACTTCAACAATACAATCCCCATGTCCTTCGTAGAAAGCTGTCTGGACAGAATCTGCCAACCTTGACTTTAGATCTGCATCGCAATGTTTTACAACTATTCTGTCAACAACAATACCTTTGGCTGTATTGTAAAGGGTGGAATAGTCATTAATAACCTCCTGAATCTTAATAACTTTATCGTCAAAATAGACTCTGGTAAAACCTTGTTTTATAAGCAGTTTAAGATAATCCGTTGAGGCTTTATCGTCACTTAATTTTAAAGGAAAAATAACATATATTTTCGAATTATCAGCTAATTTGCAAACAAAATCAACCACATCGCTCACGCTATGGCGTTTTACCTCTGCACCTGAAACAGGTGAATATGTTTTCCCTACCCTAGCAAAAAGCAACTTAATGTACTCATAGATTTCTGTAGATGTACCTACTGTAGAGCGTGGATTCCTAGTCCTCACCTTCTGTTCGATAGCTATAGCAGGAGCCAAACCCTTAATATAATCAACCTCAGGTTTATCCATTCTTTGCAGAAATTGACGCGCATAGGAACTAAGGCTTTCCACATAACGGCGTTGCCCTTCGGCATATAAGGTATCAAAAGCAAGCGACGATTTACCAGAACCCGATAAGCCTGTTATCACAGAAAACTTAAAGCGTGGTATAGCCAGTGATACATTTTTCAAATTATGCATCCTTGCTCCTTTAATAACAATAAAATCTTTCGGGTTTACTTTGTCAATATCAACTGCCACTGGTATTATGCTTATAACTTTTCAAAATTAGTATTTTTCATTAACAAACAGGAATAATTATATTAAAGTTATTTAATATTTATTTCCATTATTTTAAGACATTTTTATTATATTTATCCGTTATTTAATGATATTATTATTTTTTATTTCCTTTATTTAATGATATTTTATTTTATATTTTCTTGTTTTTTAAGATATTTTAATGTATCTTTGTATTAAATTAAAAAAATATTATGGAATTCAAAAAGAACTTATTAAAAAGATTATTTCTCGAATTTCAAAATAATCTACCAATGAAAGTTTTCAGTCGGGAATCAGAACTTCCAATTGGGACGAATAAAATCATATCAGTTTGTGGTGTAAGGCGCTCAGGTAAAACTTTTTCAATGTTTGATGCTATCAATAAATTGCTTAAATCAGGTGTTCATAAACAACAGATTCTATTTTTAAGTTTTGATGATGAACGGTTACAACTGCATCAAGAAGAACTTGACCTTATTATTCAAGCATACAGAGAGATATTCCCAGATATTGTAATGGAAAAAGTTTACATTTTTTTCGATGAAATTCAAATGACAGATGGATGGGAGTCTTTTGTGAGACGTATATATGATAAAGAGACAAAACACATTTTTATAAGTGGTTCAAATTCTAAAATGCTTGCCACAGACATTGCAACATCACTTCGAGGAAGGAGTATTCAATTTGAAATTTTTCCTCTATCTTTCTCTGAGTTTTGCTCATTCAGAAAAATTGAGTCTAATATTTTCACTTCAAAAAATGAAACAAAACTTATCAATGGGTTCAAAGATTATCTAATGTATGGTGGCTTCCCTGAACTGGTTCTGAATGGATATGCTCACATTGAGAAAATTCTGCAGGAATATTACCATATTATGCTTTATAAAGATTTGATAGAACGCTACAACATAAAAAACATCGCTGTACTCAAATATTTTGTTGCCCGCTTGCTATCAAACCACACTTCTCCAACTTCCATAAATAAAATTTACAACGAAATCAAATCATCGGGACTAAAAACCGATAAAAATTTGTTGTATCAACTTGCTGAACATCTGGAAGCAATTTATTTTACACAACGATTGAGGAAATATGATAACTCGGTTTTAAAAACAGAACTGGCAAACGAACGGAAAGTCTATTTTATTGACAACGGGTTTTTGCAAGCATTGAAACAATCTACCTCAGATGATTATGAAAAGCTGCTTGAAAATACAGTATTTTTATATTACAGGCGACAATCCCTATTCATGCGTGGTTTGTATTTCTATAAAAAAAATAAAGAATGTGATTTTGTAATTTTTGACCGTGATAAACCACAAGAAATTGTTCAGGTATGTTATGATATAACAGATATTAGCACAAAGAAACGCGAGATAGAAGCATTAATTGAAGCATCTGCTTATCTGAAATGCGACAACCTGAAAATAGTTACATTGGACAACAGCCAAGAAGTTCATGTCGGAGATAAAATAATTCAAATAGTAAATGTTATTGATTTAATGAAAAATTAATTTATATCTCCAATAAGTTTGATTTTAACAGAAGCTAACTCGGCATCGCTCATATTATATATTTTTCGCCAATTGATAATACTTTCAATAAGGACCAGGCAAACCAATAAGATTAATATTGCAGATATAATTGAGAGTAAATACATCTCTTTAGGCAGGTAATTATAGAAAATATTTATTGTAGCCGCCGACAATGTAATGATAGCAATAAATGCCATAGGAATTACAGTAACCCATATATATTTAGTCTTTCGTGAACGAATTAAATATGTTGTTCCGATTGCAAAAGCAATAACAGCAAGCATCTGATTTGCAGTTCCAAACAGAGGCCATATAGTAGAAACATTACCTGTGTATAAAAGATATCCCCACGAAAAAGTTATTAATCCTGAAAATAAAATGGCATTAAACCATGCGCGACTTTTAGATTTAGGTTTTGAACTTTGGTTAAATAAATCCTGTAGCAAATATCTGCCTATTCTAGTTCCTGCATCAATAGTAGTTAGAATAAATAAAGCTTCAAACATTATACAGAAATGATACCAGTAACCCATAAGATTCTTCAGCCAAGAGATTTCCTGAAACACATAAGTCATACCAACAGCCAAAGATACAGAACCACCTGGTCTGCCAGCCAGATTTTCACCTACCATTGAAGAGAGATGCTGTAAATCTACAGGAGTCATGTGTAATTTTGCAAAAACTTCAGGTAATGTATTGATAGCAAAGTAGTCGGCAGTTGGTAAAACAGTTGCAGCTATAAGAGCCATTATACCAACAAAAGCTTCAAGAAGCATAGCACCATAGCCAATAGGCAGAATATCCTTTTCATTTTTAATAAGTTTAGGAGTGGTTCCCGAACTTATTAATGAATGAAATCCAGATAATGCACCGCATGCAATAGTAATAAAAAGGAACGGGAACACCCTGCCGGGAATGATAGGGCCACCTCCATTGACAAATGAAGTGAAAGCAGGCATTTTAATAGCCGGCTGAATAATAATAATACCAATGGCTAAAGCCAATATAACACCTAGTTTCATATAAGTGCTCAGATAATCTCTTGGTAAAAGCAACAACCAAACAGGCAAAGCGGCAGCAAAAAATCCATAAATTGCTAACAACACCGACATTTGCTTGGCATCAAAATTCAAATAACTGCCAATTGCTGAGTTTTGGATTATAGGACCCAATACAACGCCTAATAATATTAATAAAACACCAATTATAGTAGCTTCAAGTATTTTGTCAGGTCTTAGGTATTTTAAATATATACCTATAAAAATTGCAACAGGAATAGTAAACCCAACTGTAAAAGTTCCCCATGGTGAGTTTTTTAAGGCATTGACGACAGGAATTCCTAAGCCGGCCATTGATATAATTAAAATACTTATTACAGCTATTGAAGTAAAAAAACCAAGTCTTTTTCCCACCAGTTCTTTGGCTATTTCAGCTATCGACCTTCCATTATAACGAACAGAGGCAGTTAGAATTATCATATCATGAACAGCGCCCGCAAAAACAGCACCTATCAATATCCATAAAACGCCAGGAAGAAATCCATATTGAGCTGCCAGTACCGGACCGATAAGCGGACCGGCTCCAGCAATAGCTGCAAAATGATGTCCCATCAATACAACTTTATTTGTAGGGACATAATCCTGCCCATCATTAAGTGTTATAGAAGGGACGGTGTTCTTTTCATTTAACATTAAAACTTTTGCGGCTATAAATCTACCGTAAAACATATATGCAATAGTTAAAACCATCGCGGCAACTAACACTAAAACAATAGAATTCATAATAAATACACTTTAAAACAGTAAAGATTATATAACAAAATTCATATTTAATTATTAATTCAAAATTAGAATTTTGTTTATCACAAAAAACAATTTATTTACTATTTTGTTCATACAGGTAAACAAATGACATGAAGATACTATATCTAAAAAAAAAAGAGGTTGATTAAACAAAACCAACCTCTCAAATAAATATAAAGGAAGTTAACAATACTTGAATTTTTTACCATAATAAATTGCAGTAGTGCCCAGATACTGCTCAATACGCAATAACTGGTTGTATTTGGCAATTCTCTCGCTCCTGCAAGCTGAACCAGTTTTAATCATGCCTGTATTTAAAGCAACGGCTAAATCGGCAATGGTGGTATCTTCAGTTTCACCTGAGCGGTGGCTGATGACCGAAGAATATGAATTTCTCTTTGCCAGTTCAACAGCATTTATTGTTTCGGTAAGCGTACCAATCTGATTAACTTTTATAAGTATAGAGTTGGCAACACCCTTATCAATGCCCAGTTGCAAACGTTCAACATTAGTAACAAATAAATCATCCCCAACCAATTGAATTTTCTTTCCTAGTTTATCAGTCATCAATTTCCAGCCCTTCCAGTCATCTTCAGCCATACCATCTTCAATAGACACTATGGGATATTTTTTCACCCAGTCAGCCCAATAATCAACCATCTGAGCAGGTGTAAGCTTATCGCCCGTAGATTTATGCAAATGATATTTATTTTCTTTTACAATAAAATATTCAGAAGCAGCAGGGTCAAGTGCTATATAAATATCAACACCTGGTTTATAACCTGCTTTTTCAATAGCTTCTATAATTAGGGTAATGGCTTCTTCGTTAGACTTCAGATTGGGAGCAAAACCACCTTCATCACCTACATTGGTTGAATAGTTTTTCTTTTTAAGTACTTCTTTAAGTGTATGAAAAACTTCAGCACCCATTCTTATAGCATCCGTATAAGTTCTAGCACCTATTGGCATTATCATAAACTCCTGAAAATCAATACAATTATCAGCATGTGAGCCGCCATTTAGAATATTCATCATAGGAATAGGCAATGTATTAGCATTAACGCCTCCTAAATATTTATAAAGATACTGTCCTGTTTCCTGAGCTGCTGCATTGGCAATAGCTAGAGAAACACCAAGGATGGCATTTGCACCAAGATTCTTTTTGTTAGGAGTGCCGTCAAGGTCAATCATGATCTTATCTACTTCATTCTGATCTGTAACAGCGTAATTGTTAATAAGTTCAGGGGCAATTACCTTGTTTATATTGTGTATTGCCTTTAAAACACCTTTTCCCTTATATATTTTTTTATCACCATCTCTTAGTTCAACCGCTTCATGTTCTCCTGTTGAAGCACCTGATGGTACAGATGCCCTGCCTACAATTCCGTTTTGTGTCAGAACATCAACTTCAACGGTAGGATTGCCTCTTGAATCTAAAATCTGACGCGCATAAATATTAACTATAGTACTCATATTTTTTTTGTTTAAGTTTAAAAATAAAAAAAGGATAAAGCAAAATTACTTTATCCTTACTAATATCGGTTAAAAAAAGTTATTTTTTTTCTTCTTCAGTTTCGTTACTTTCTTCAGTTTTTTCATCATCAGTTTCAGAAGTAGGATTTTCAACAACATCTTCTACAGTTGTTTCTTCACTTACAACAGCCATTGGTTCTTCGGTATCAACAGATTTAGGTGTTGTTTTTCTGGTTTTTTTTGTTGTTGTAACTTCTGCTTCAGTATCTTCCTGTTTAGTTTTCTTAGTTCTGCTTCTTCTTGTTGTTTTTGCTTTCTTATCTTGTTTGTCTTTTAACAAAGCTTCATTGAAATCAACTAGTTCCATTAAGCACATATCGGCATTATCACCTAAACGGTTACCTGTTTTTAAAATCCTTGTATAGCCACCTGGTCTATCTGCAATTTTAACAGCAACATTTCTAAACAGTTCAGTTACAGCATATTTATTTTGAAGAATGCTGAATACCAAACGTCTTGAATGCACAGTATCTTCTTTTGACTTGGTTATCAAAGGTTCAACGATAGTTCTTAAAGCTTTTGCTTTGGCAATAGTTGTAACAACTTTTTTGTGTAAGATAAGTGAAGCGGCCATATTTGAAAGCATTGCATTCCTGTGAGATGCCGTTCTTCCCAAGTGATTAAATTTTTTATTGTGTCTCATCTCAATTTTCCTTAATCTAATTTATATTTTGTAAGATTCATTCCAAATGATAAGTTTTTAAGCTTAACAAGTTTATCCAATTCATCGAGAGATTTCTTCCCGAAGTTTCTGAATTTCAATAAGTCATTTCTATTGAACTGAACTAAATCGCCCAATGTTTCAACTTCAGCAGATTTCAAACAATTGAGAGCTCTGACGGAAAGGTCGAGGTCAACAAGTTTTGTTTGCAATAGTTGTCGCATGTGCAACGATGATTCGTCAAATTCTTCACTGGCTGATTTTTCCTGTGTGTCGATAGAAATTTTCTCGTCAGAGAATAACATAAAGTGAGTTATAAGTATTTTAGCGGCTTCCTGAAGTGCATTTTTAGGTGCAATAGAACCATCTGTAAAAACTTCCATGCACAGTTTTTCATAGTCTGTTTTCTGCTCAACACGGTAGTTTTCGATAAAGTATTTTACATTTTTTATTGGTGTAAAGATTGAATCAATAGCAATTAAACCAATAGGAGCATTGGGGACTTTATTTTCTTCAGCCGGTACATATCCTCTTCCTTTATTAATATGTAATTCAATAGAAATTTTTGTTGAAGAATCCATATTGCAGATAACCAGTTCAGGGTTCAACACCTGAAATCCGAGTAATGCATTGTTAATATCTTCCCCAGTGAAATTTTCTTTATTTGAAACATTTACTGTCACCTTTTCGCTTTCGTGATCTTCGAGTTTTCTCTTAAATCTTACCTTTTTAAGGTTAAGAATTATTTCAGTAACATCTTCAACAACACCTTTTTTAGATGTGAATTCATGGTCTATACCATCAATTCTAATTGCTGTTATAGCATAACCTTCCAAAGAAGAAAGCAGAATGCGTCTTAAAGTGTTTCCAATGGTAACGCCATAGCCGGGTTCCAAAGGTCTGAATTCGAACAGTCCTTTAGAGGCGTCCGATTCGATCATAATAACTTTATCAGGTTTTTGAAATGCTAATATACTCATTTAGAATGTTTTTTAAAATTAAAATAATTTATTACTTAGAATACAATTCAACGATAAGTTGTTCTTTAATATTCTCTGGTATAGCTTCTCTTTCAGGATAATTCATTAGTTTACCTGACATAGCATCTATATCAAATTCTAACCAAGGGTATTTCGATCCTCTACCTGCTAAGGAATCTTTAATAACCACCAAGGATTTCGATTTTTCTCTGACACTGATAATGTCACCTGGTTTTAAGGTTACTGAAGGGATATTAATAATTTCCCCATTTAATAGGATATGTTTGTGTAGTACTAATTGTCTGGCACCGTCTCTTGTAGGAGAAATGCCTAATCTGTAAACTACATTATCCAATCTGGCTTCCAGTAATTGAAGTAATATTTCGCCTGTTTTCCCTTTTTTTCTAGAGGCTGTTTCGAAAACATTAGCAAACTGACGTTCCAATAAACCGTAAGTATATTTTGCTTTTTGTTTTTCTAATAATTGCACTCCATATTCAGAGACTTTAGATCTTCTTTTATTCGGTCCATGTTGACCGGGAGGGTAATTTTTCTTTTCTAAAAATTTATCCGCGCCAAAAATAGCTTCTTTAAATCTTCTGGCTATTTTACTTTTTGGACCTCTGTATCTTGCCATATTAACTATTATTTATTATTTTGAATATTATACTCTTCTTCTTTTTGGTGGTCTGCATCCGTTGTGTGGTAAAGGAGTAACATCCCTGATCTCCGAAACTTCTATTCCTTGAGAATAAATAGTTCTTATTGCTGATTCACGACCAGCACCAGGACCCTTAACGAATACTTTTACTTTTCTGAGGCCTAAGTCATAAGCTACTTTAGCACAGTCGTTAGAAGCCATCTGTGCAGCATATGGTGTGTTCTTTTTAGAACCTCTAAAACCCATTTTACCGGCACTCGACCAAGATATAACCTGACCTGAGCTGTTCGTCAACGTAATTATTATGTTGTTAAAAGTAGCATTTATGTGTGCTTGTCCTATTGCTTCAATTTTTACTACACGTTTCTTTGTAGGTTTGGTAACTTTTGCCATAAATATTTATTATTCTTTAATTTGTATTTACTTTCTACCTGGGTGCTTTTTTCTTTCCAGCAACTGTTTTCTTCTTACCTTTTCTGGTTCTTGCATTGTTTTTAGTACTCTGACCTCTTACAGGCAATCCTAAACGGTGTCTTACACCTCTGTAGGAACCAATATCTTTGAGCCTTTTAATACTTAATTGAACTTCTGACCTCAAAGGACCTTCAACTATATACTTGGCATTGATGATGTTACGAATTATCGTCTGTTCATCATCTGTCCATTCCTGCACTTTTTTATTAATATCAATTTTGGCTTCATTTAATATTTTTTTTGCAGTACTGCGACCAATACCGAAAATATAGGTTAATGAAACTTCACCACGTTTGTTTTTGGGTATGTCTATACCAGCTATTCTTGCCATATTATTCTATTTATTATTTACTATTATCCTTGACGTTGATTAAATTTCGGATTTTTTTTATTAATAATGTAAACCCTGCCTTTTCTCCTTACAATAATACATTCGGGAGATCTCTTTTTTACTGAAGCTCTTACTTTCATAAGTATATTATTAAAAATTATTATTTATATCTATATTTTATCCTGCCTTTTGTTAAATCATAAGGAGACATTTCAACTTTAACTTTATCTCCTGTAAGTATCTTTATATAGTGCATTCTCATTTTTCCTGAAATATGAGCTAAAATAATATGACCATTAAATAACTCAACTCTGAATTGAGCATTACCCAGGGATTCAATTACAGTACCGTCTTGTTCTATAGATACTTGTTTAGCCATATTTAATTTTTTTGCAAAGATACAACTTCTTCTATAAATTTGAAAGAACTTAATATTTCTGCTTTTTGTTTTTTCACTGCTATTGTATGTTCAAAATGTGCTGAAGGTTTCCTGTCTAAAGTTCTTATTGTCCATCCATCATTCTCCTGTATTACTTTATACGTCCCCATGTTAATCATTGGTTCAATGGCAATAACTAATCCTTCTTTTAAAGCCAACCCATTACCTCTTTTACCATAATTAAGCACATTTGGTTTTTCATGAAGGCTTTTTCCAATGCCATGTCCGACAAGGTCTCTTACTACAGAGAAGCCATTGCTCTCAACATGAGATTGAATTTCAAAGCCAATATCGCCAAGTCTTTTACCCTCAACAGAAACTTCAATAGCTTTATAAAGAGATTCTTTAGTAATCTCAAGTAGTTTCAGAACATCAGCAGAAACTTCACCTATAGAGAAAGTATATGCCGAATCTCCGTAATACCCATTTTTTAAAGCCCCACAATCAACCGAAACGATATCTCCATCTTTAATAATTCTATCGGAAGGAAAACCATGTACTACACACTCATTAATTGAGATGCATAAAGTATATGGAAAGCCTCTGTATCCTTTAAAAGCAGGGATGGCTTTATTATCTTTTATAAATTCCTCCGCTACTTTATCCAGATAAGAAGTTTTGATACCGGGTTTTATTATCTTAGCAACCTCAGCCAAAGCTTTTGCAACAATCAAAGAACTCTCTTTTATATATTCTATTTCTTCTAGACTCTTATAATAAATCATTATTCAAACCTAAGAAGGCATATTCATCGTTGAACGACCTTTTATTCTACCTGATTTCATTAATCCATCATAATGACGCATCAATAGGTGACTTTCAATTTGCTGTAAAGTATCTAAAACAACACCTACTAAAATCAACAACGAAGTACCTCCATAAAAATGTGCAAATTGACTATTAACACCCATTAAACTTACAATTGCAGGTAAAATAGCTACAATAGCCAGAAATATAGAACCCGGCAACGTAATTTTCGACATCACATTATCAATAAATTCAGCTGTTTTTTTACCTGGTTTTACACCGGGTATAAAACCGCCATTCTTTTTCATATCTTCAGCCATCTGAGTAGGATTAACTGTGATGGCAGTATAAAAATAAGTAAACAATATAATCATCACTCCAAATACGAAGTTATACCAGAATCCATTAAAATTAGCAAACACAGATGCGAAACCGGTTAAGGTTTCAGAATTTGAAAAACCTGCTAAAGTTATAGGGATAAACATAATTGCCTGAGCAAAGATAATAGGCATAACACCTGCCGCATTAACTTTTAATGGTATATACTGTCTGACACCACCATACTGTTTATTGCCAACAATACGTTTTGCAAATTGAACAGGTATTCTGCGCGTACCCTGCACCAACAATATAGTAATTAATATTATTAAAACCAGAATAACAATTTCTATTAAGAACAACACCAAACCACCTCCTTGTTCTTCCATTCTTGAAGCAAATTCAGCGAAAAGTGCAAAAGGCAACCTGGCAATAATACCAATCATAATCAGAAGAGAAATACCATTACCAATACCTTTCTCTGTAATTCTTTCACCTAGCCACATAACAAACATGGTTCCTGATACAAGAATTACAACCGACGACACCCAGAAGAACATTCCTGGTGTAACAATATTTGGGTCAAATGGAGAAATGGCTTCCGGTGGCAATTGAGAGACAAGATTCCCAATATATGCAGGTGCTTGTCCGGCAGTTATTAATACTGTGAGATATCTTGTAATCTGGTTTATTTTTTTACGTCCACTTTCACCTTCTTTCTGCATCTTCTGGAAATAAGGTATAGCCATTCCTAGAAGTTGCACAACAATAGAAGCAGAAATATAGGGCATAATACCCAACGCAAAAATAGAAGCGTGTGAAAATGCTCCACCTGAAAACATATTTAATAATCCCAGCAGACCCTCTTTTGTTTGAGACTGCAAAGCAGCCAACTTGGATGGATCAACACCAGGAAGCACGACAAAAGACCCAAAGCGATAAATAAGAATCAAACCCAGTGTAGTTAGAATTCTTGATCTGAGGTCTTCAATTTTCCAGATATTTTTAATTGTCTGAATTAGTCTTTTCATTAAATTTAAATTTTTGTAGCAGTTCCACCTTGAGCTTCAATAATACTTACAGCTTTTTTTGAAAATGCATGTGCATTAACATTAACTTTAACACTTAATTCACCTCTGCCAAGAATTTTTATTAAATCGTTTTTAGAAGCTATGCCATTTTCAACAAAAACGTTCAAGTCAAAATCAGTAATTGATTTCTGTTCAGCTAATTGTTGGATAGCATCTATATTAATTCCTTTGTATTCTACTCTTCCCGGGTTTTTAAATCCAAATTTGGGAAGTCTTCTGTATAAAGGCATCTGACCACCTTCAAATCCATTTTTACTTTTATAACCGGATCTTGACTGAGCTCCTTTATGACCTCTTGTAGCTGTTCCACCATGCCCTGAACCTTCGCCACGTCCAATTCTTTTGGGTTTCTTAATAGACCCTTTCTGGGGTTTTAAATTACTTAAATCCATAATGCTACTATAGTGTTAAAATTTTTATTCAATAATCTTTATTAAATGACGGACTTTTTCAATCATGCCTTCAATTTGTGGTGTTTTATCATGTTCAACAACCTGATGCATTCTTTTAAAACCAAGAGCCTGTAGTGTTTTTTTCTGCCTCAGGGTTTGTCCGATTCCGCTCTTTACCTGTTTAATTTTTACTTTTTCCATTTTATCTGGTAGTTAAATAATTATCCGTTAAATACTTTATTAAGCCTTATATTTCTCAGTTGGGCAACAGTAAATGGGTCCTTCAATCTGACAAGAGCATCAATAGTAGCCTTAACCACGCTATGAGGATTAGAAGATCCTTTAGACTTAGCTAAAACATCGGTGATGCCTACGCTTTCAAGTACAGCTCTCATTGCGCCGCCAGCCAAAACGCCAGTACCTGGTGCAGCAGGTTTGATGAGTACTAAAGCACCACTGTATTTCCCCTCCTGTTGATGAGGAATAGTTCCTTTAAGAACAGGTACTTTTATAAGGTTTTTCTTTGCATCGTCAACACCTTTAGCAATAGCAGTTGTTACTTCCTTTGCCTTTCCCAGACCATATCCTACGACACCGTCTTCGTTTCCGACTACTACAATTGCAGAAAAACTAAAAGTTCTACCACCTTTTGTAACTTTTGTTACTCTTTTAATTGCAACAAGCCTATCTTTGAATTCGATTTCGCTTGATTTAACTCTTTTTACGTTTATGTTTGACATATAATTTTAAAATTTAAGTCCTGCTTCTCTTGCTGCTTCAGCTAATACTTTTACTCTACCATGATATAAATACCCACTACGGTCAAAAACTACAGCTGTAATACCTGCTTCTAATGCTTTTTGAGCAATTGTCTGACCCACTAATTTTGATTTCTCAATTTTTTTTATTTTCTGAGAAATTACATCTTTATTTAAAGATGAATAAGCTAAAAGTGTTTTATGGTTTAAATCGTCAATGAGTTGTGCATAAATCTCATTGTTACTTCTAAAAACAGTCAATCTTGGTCGTTCACTGGTTCCACTGACAACCTTTCTGATTCTGTTTCTTATTCTATTTCTTCTATAAACTTTATCTACCTTCATTGTTTCAAAAATTATTATAATTATTTCGCTGCAGCAGATTTTCCTGCCTTACGTCTGAGTACTTCATTAGTAAATTTAATACCTTTACCCTTGTAAGGTTCAGGCTTCCTTAATGATCTTATTTTGGCAGCTACCATGCCTATAAGTTGTTTATCATTTGATCTCATTATAATCTTAGGATTTTTACCTCTTTCTGTTATTGTTTCAACTTTTATTTCGGGAGGTAATACAAATATTATATTATGAGAATAGCCAAGTGCCAGTTCTAATTGCTGACCTGTACTTGTAGCTTTATATCCAACACCAACAAGTTCTTGTTCAACGGTATATCCGGTAGATACACCAATAACCATATTGTTAATGAGAGATCTGTAAAGACCATGCAGAGCTTTATGGTTTTTCTGGTCAGTAGGTCTTTTAAGTTGAATAGCGTTTCCTTCTTGCTCAACTTTTATAGCAGGATCTACCTGTTGTTTTAATTCTCCCTTAGGGCCTTTTACAGTCACAAGATTTTTTTCTGAAACTATAAGCTGAACGCCTTTTGGTAATTCTATAGGAAGTTTTCCAATTCTTGACATTTATTTTCCTCCTTAATTAACTAATG
>Ga0114951_10001487_pt1 | contig 28834 bp, 26 predicted proteins | sample AM7aDNAmetaG_FD_88677 | JGI IMG/M metagenome (GOLD analysis project Ga0114951, IMG submission 88677) | Freshwater microbial communities from Finland to study Microbial Dark Matter (Phase II) - AM7a DNA metaG | ecosystem: Environmental > Aquatic > Freshwater > Lake | place: Finland: Lake Alinen... | reverse complement strand
CGAAAAGATGCGCACCAAGGGGCGCTTCAATGTCAACCTCAAAGGCACATACAGATTCAAGGATCATAGCAGGCCGCATCAGGAATGCCGGATCACCAATCTAAGCCCAAGTGGTGCAACAGCCCATTTCCCGAGCAAAGAAAGCATAAATAAAGATATTCCTGTTCTAATTGATATTTCGATACCAAAGACGATCATGCATGTTTCTACAGAGGCGGAAATCGTATGGGTAAAGCAACGCTTCAATGAATTGATATGCGGAGTCAGGTTTATCAATATCCTCAGTGATACCATGATACAGAAGCTGATTGTAGAAACTCCTGAGGGCGGCCCTTCCAGCAGATAATGCTCCTGAGTTGTAACTTTTCGGTTCCGCTGGATTTATTTCATGACAGGTTTTTAAAACCTTAATTTCACTGATTACATACTCCCTTATTTACCTTGATGAACCACGAGACTGAATCTGTATCAATGAAAAGCGGGCAGGCGTGCAGAGCAGCGAAAGCAAAAAAGGCAGAGCCGTGAACCGGCCCTGCCCTGATTTTTTTAACGGCTAAATCAAACTCATTCCTTATTGCCCACCATAGGGGCAATCATTTCACATACCCTGCGTGCCACGGCACTTAGCTCAGGGCTGCGGTCGAGGGCGTCATTGATGCTGTCGGCATTGTTGTAATAGATTTGTATTACCCTGCGGCCAATGGCGCTTTTAGCAAGACTGCTGTCGCGCAATACTCGCAGGTTATCAAGCTTCGGATTATCCTCACCCATAACCTTTTGGGCCGGACATATCTTTCCGTTGCCTGTGGATGTCGTGGTTGTTGTGGAAAACATCGAAGTCGTGGTGGTGGTCGTCGTAGCCGGTACAAAAACCGCAGTCGGGTAAGTATACCATGGATTTGTAAATCCTGTTTTACCGGCAATATAGTACACTGTAAAGATGGCTGTGCAGTCAGTTGAAAAAGGGGTTGAGCAGTCATTAAAAACCTTGATACCCATCGTCGGCGCATCCCCGTAAAAATATGCGCTTGTCAAAACGGAGCAAAACGCAAATGCAGAATCCCCTATGCTTGTAACACCCTCCCCAATGGACAGGCTGGACAAACCGCTGCAACCATGAAACGCCTGTGCCCCAATGGTCTTAACACTGCTGGGGATGGTCAAGCTGGTCAAACCGTTGGAATTATAAAACGCACTATTCCCAATGCTTGTAACGCTGTCGGGGATTGTCACGCTGGTCAATGGAGTTGTAAGAGTGAAAGCTATGAAAGCACTAGTTCCAATGCTGACTACCGGCTTGCTGTCTATAATCGGTGGAATTACAACGACTCCGCTGGTACCGGTATAGCCGGTTATTGTAATAGTGAGGCCTCCTGATACCTCATAGGTAAAATCTCCTGATTGCAAAGCGAAAGCAGACTCCGACAAAAACATAAGGCTAATCAAAATCACAATGAATATTGATTTTTTAAATTGCATATAACCTTCCTTATGTAAAAAATAGTTTGCACTCTATAATAGTTATAACGTCTCGATCTTTTATGTCAATAAGAAATGCTTTAAATAAAAGTCTGCCCTTCGTGCGGTAAGTAAAAGATAATAAACAGAATAGTTCATAGGAGAACAAAAAAAGCCGGACTGACGATTATCATCGCAGTCCGGCCATGAATTTGTTTTGCTTTTCTGCTAGGCCTTTAGTGCTGCACCAAGTTTTTCACCAGCCTCTTCAGCCCGCTTGAGTACCTCCGGCATATCATCAATATCATTCATGCCAACAACTTCTGCAAGCTGCGCTACAATCTTCATCTTCGAGCAGTCATCGAATGCGTATTTCAGTGTCTCAATTGTTCGCTGATGGCCCGAACCCGCAACAGTGGTAATAATAACGGCAGGCTTGCCGGCATGTGGCCTGTCTCCAAGCCAGGGCATGTCGGGGTGATAGGCCGGGCCCTGACTGCGATAAAAAATAGCCATGGTGCGATCAATAAAATCTTTTGTCGAACCATTTAAATCGAAGAAATAGGTTGGGCCGCCTATTATGAGAGAGTCGGCCTGCAGAAGCTTTTCATAGACCTGCTGCATATCATCCTGAATAGGGCACTGGCCTTCGTTCATCATGCATACGCCGCAACCCGTACAGGGCTTTATGTCCAGCTTTCCAAGATAGATAAGCTCAAAATCGCAACCTGAAGCTTCGGCGACCTTCTTTACAAGCTTATTGGTATTGCTTTCTTCGCGATGACTGCCGCAAACACCTAAAACCTTCATGCTTCAACTCCCATCCGTACAGTACAATTAGTCTATGCTGCCTTAGTTTCCACAGAGGTCAAACCCTTGCTTTCAGCCTTTAGACGTGCTTTTTCTTCCGGAGCGCGCTTGTAGGTTATAACGCCTTCAAAGGGACACGCTTCCATACAGCTGAAACAAAGGCAACAGGTTGCAGGCATTTCATTGTCCTGATTGCGGATGTCGATATAGAAAGGACATGCTTTTTCAGCCTGACAAACCTTGCACTGTTTGCACTTAGAGCGGTTGTAGCGAATATGCCACATGCTGTTGTGACAGTTAATGCCGCGGTAGGAGGAGAGCCAGCAAAAATGCGTACACATCTTGCGCCACTTGAAAAGCAGAGAGCAGATAAACAGACCGTACATGAACGCAATCGGATACCAGGCAACACCGGTAAGATCCCATACGGTCTCGGCAAAAAACATGGGGAACCAGGATAAAAGCAGTGTTGCCGGAAACAGGGGAGCACGCGCATCAGCCTTGCCGCTTATATTCATGCAGGCGGTGCTGCTCTGAGCGTCGATGGCTTTGGGCAGATTTTCAAACGGCCGCTTGAAGGTCATGTTCTTATAGAGGGCATCCTGCAGAGTTGCATTAGGGCAAATCCAGCCGCAGATAACACGACCGAAAAAAACCGGGAATAGAGCCACTGTGGTCACATGAAACATGGCCCAGAACAACATATCGGGGCGGGTACCTTTAATAAAACAGTATGAAGTAACCGATGCCCAGATTACAAATATGCTGCACTGCACGACGGTGCGAATGCTCACTGCCTTAAGACGAGGTTTGCGCGGTGGCTTTTCTTCTGAGGTGCTGCCAATCAAAATAACAAAAGGAATAAGACAGGTGAGAAATGACAGCACAAACATAAGGGGATTGCCGTCACTCATGGTTAGCGGTGACTGCGATGTCAGCAGCGTTACAAGAATAGGCAACAACCATAGATGCGCAGCGATTTTTGGTTTTGCCGCAAAGTAATCTTTATGCAGAAGATTAAAAAATCCCGCAAAAAAAACAAACAAAAGTCCTGGCTGCAGGTATTTGACCGGAGTGAAGAGGCCGATCAGGTACAGAAAAATGGCTGCAAACAGAGCCCATTTATTAATTTTTACAAAGCTGTCTTTAACTATCATCATGGCATCTCACCTCCTTTAGTGTTGGCCGTGTGCGGCCATCATTTTGGGCAGAACATCAGCGGCTTCCATTGGAGTAATCCCGAGCCCGCAGGCAAAATACACCGCTAGAAAGCCGACGCCCACCAGCAGCACGTAATAGCGTTTTCTGCCGATAACTCCTGCACGCTTGCCAAAAAACCAGATCGCCAGCATATAAAAAACACAAAACATCTTTATTTGACCACTAGGGCCGTCAACAGCGCTTTTGGTAAGAGCCTCAATTGTCTCGCCGCCACCGAGACTTTCCAAAATGGTGTTGGTGAGATGAGAAAGCGTACCGTTCATGACGGCAAGCGGAATCAGTGTGATGGCGGTGAACCTGACCGAATCAATATATTTGCGGTCACGCAATACCAGGTGCATAAACACACCCAGCGCAAAGATTACCGCAAAACCTACCAGAGCTCCGGAACAGGTGGCCAATAGACGCTGCAGGGCTGCATTGTCGGTGACCATAAGACTATGCTTCATATATTCAGCCATATTGATGAGAAATGGCGGAAAAATAACCCGGTAGAGGTCTACCGTCTGGGCATTGGCAATACCCCAGGCTTTGCCGAACATGTAGCCGGGGATGAAAATCTCCAGTAGCCGCGCCCACTTTGCAAGGGGAGTAATATATCTCTCTTCCAGTATCTCTGCCATATAAGCTCTCCTTAAAGCTAAGTTTTATATTTAAATCAGCCTTCCTTTTTTTCCAATTTTATATACTGCCGCTTAAGTTCATAAATACCTTTATCGTTTTTCTTGGCAATACCCATCTCAACTAAAGGCTTTACGTCCGCATCTGAAAGCATGCTGCGGTCAAGCACTGCCTGAAACTCATCGATAGTTATAAGGCCGCGGGTGGCTAAAAACTCAAGGCCCTTGCCGTCGATCATGCCGAGATTAACCAGCTTTTTCAGCTTAGCCATCGGCAATATCCCATGATCATACATGTATTTAAAATCTTTTGCCTGAAGCATGCGTTTGGTGGCCATATAATCAAACATTTTCTCAAGGTTGGCCTGTTCTTCTTTTAGCTCTTCAATTTCATGGCCAATCTGAGCTGCTTCATATTTAACATAAAATGTCTGCGGCTCTTTCCACTGATTGCTCATGAGAATCAGAGCAAATACTACATAGAATATGCAGCCCAGTATGGTTTTTGTTTCCATAGATTCGGTTTTATAGGAAGTACGCAGGATCAGATACGAGGCGATAAGCGAACCGATCAGAACCATGGTGCTGATGCCGCCCATTTTCAGCAACGTATCGGGAAATCCGAGCACGTCCCGGTAATTAATAAGAGTCGCAAGGGCCAGCACGATACAGGTTAAAATGCCCAGTATGGCTTTGATCTGTTTTTTAACCTTGAACAGATTCCATGAATATTTACAGCAGACACAGAGCATGCCGAAAACGGCGGCAACAATCAGGCCACCCACAATGGCGAATTTATCGCCCGACATGCTTGAATAATTATCCATATAGAGCTCAAAGCTCCAGATGGACAGGAAAGTCATAAAAAAGACGCAAACTGATTTTTTCAGCGCGCCGGTCCGCCACATGATATGGAGCAGTGCCCAACTGCAAAGGACATAAAAATAGCCGCCCAACCCCTTTATGTTAAAATTGGAGAATTGAGTAATAACTCCATTATCAACTGGAATACAGGCAACTTCTCCGATAAGGGGCCAGGCAAAAATGGCGGCAAAAAAACCATACAGGTATCCCTTAGCTTCCTGCTGTTCGATACAGCAGCGGTAAAATAGCCAGCCCAGAATGCCGGCAAGAATCGATACGTAATACAGATTGTAATTTACGACCGGATTTTCCCACATGCGAAGTGGCGACATAGTCAAGACCGATACGAGAAACATTCCCTGACCGGCCAGCACTATCCATATGGTGCGCCACATCGGTTTGAAGAAGTTTTTGATTCTAGCTAGCATCAATCCTCTCCTTAAAGTTAGGGTTACTAATGGAAAAAATTAGTTTTTATTTTGCATGCAGATATTTAGTAATATTGTATAACGAAGATATCATAATGTGTCAAGTGAATTCACAAAAACACCTGATAAAGGCTCTATATCTCATTTATTCAAAAAGAAATGAACGGTCGAAGTCCTTCCATACCGGCTCAAGATTTTTTCCAATAAGCATGGCTGAGACCTCAGCCGGAGTCCGGTCATCGGCAATCTGAAACTGTTCCAGTGAGTCTTCTTCCAGGCTGTAGCCGCCAGGATTTGTACGAGAGCCTGCGCTCATACGGGTTATCCCGACAGCAGCCATGCCGTCACGAAATGCGGCATGCTCACGTGTAGAAAGTACAAGATCTGCATCTGGCAGCACCATGCGCAAGGCAAACACGGTCTGGGCCAATTCCTTATCAGAGACTAAATACGGTGGCGCATACGCGCCGGCTGCAGCGCGTATACGCGGAAACGATATTGAAATCTGTGATCTCCAGAATTGTTTCATCAAATAGGCGGCATGAAGGGTTACGCAGGTCATATCTATTCTGAAATCGGTAAGACCCATAAGTGCTCCAATACCAAGGTCACGCAAACCCACCTCCCCTGCCCGCTCGATAGCTGCAAGGCGATAGTCATAGTCGGCTTTGGGCCCTTTATGGAGCGTTTTATAGATTGCGCGGTCATAGGTTTCCTGATAAATAGCGATTCCCGTGACCCCGGCCGCTGCCAGAGCACGGTATTCTTCCAAATCCATGGGGTAAATTTCAATGGAAATTCCGGCAAATGTTCTTGAAAGCTCATAAACAATATCAGTCAGATACTCAATTGTAACCTTGTTCGGCGCCTCGCCTGACACCAGCAGCAAATGCCTGAATCCCAGCCGGTGAATTGCTTCAGCTTCGCGAAAAACCTCATCACGGTTAAGGGTCACACGAGCCAGTTTGTTATGAACATTGAAACCGCAATACCGGCAGGCATTCACGCATTCATTGGATACATACAGGGGGGCATAAAGTCTCATTACCTTACCGAAGCGAAGCCTGGTAATTTGTTGGGACAAAGCAGCCATACGCTCTAGTTGCGGCGCAGCAGCAGGAGATACAAGAACAGGGAAATCATCTACGCAAAACTTCCCCTTGGAGAGTACGCGATGTACATCATGCTCTGTTGCGCCGTAAACTGCATCCTTGAATTTTGCTAAATCAAGTTTGGCAAGAATTTCTTTAAATGACATAATGGTTATTCCAAAAAGCCTGTAAGCGGGCTTGAAGCAGATGCGCACTCCTGTTGATCGATGGGGCCGGCCTCAAGCGCAGCCACTGCGCTATCCACAGCAAGTTTGAAAGCATGGGACATTTTCACCGGATCCTTCGCAACGGCAATGGCCGTATTGACAAGCACAGCATCGGCACCCATCTCAATTGCCTGTGCAGCGTGCGATGGAAGCCCGAGCCCTGCATCCACAATAACAGGAACTTGTGCCTGCTCGATTATTATCCTAAGAAACTCTTCGGTTTTTATGCCGCGAGCAGACCCGATGGGCGACCCCAACGGCATAACCGCTGCGCAGCCGACTCCCTCAAGCCTTTTTGCCAGAGTAGGGTCAGCATGCATATAGGGGAGAACAATAAAACCTTCTTTAACTAGAATCTCGGCTGCTTTCAGCGTGTCGACCGGATCAGGCAGTAAATAAACCGGGTCAGGAGTCACCTCGAGCTTTATCCAGGTAAGCCCTGATGCAGAACGCGAAAGGCGGGCAAGCCGCACAGCCTCATCTGCGTTTTTTGCGCCTGATGTATTGGGCACAACCAGGTACTTCTTAAAATCTATGACCGAAAGTGTGGGATCAGGCTCGGAAAAATTTACACGACGAAGCGCCACGGTCACAAGTTCGCAACCTGAGGCGTCAAGTGACTCGGCCAGAACATGGGGTGATGGATACTTGCCTGTTCCGACAAAAAGCCTCGACTTCAGCCGTCGTCCGGCAATAATCAGCGGCTTCATTTCAACCACCTCCTACAAAAGATACAATTTCAATTTGATCTCCATCGGTAACCGGAGTCTTGTCAAATAAACCAGGGTCAACGACATCTTCATTAAGTTCAACTGCGGCACGCACCCAGGGAACGCTAAAATAATCCAGCACTTGGCCGACATTTGCCAGTTGTTTATCAAGAATGTGTTCCTGTCCGTTTACTCTAAGTTTCATATATCCTCTCCTGCAAGAAGCCGTATAATGACATGAGACTGCTGTGATGCAGCAATACCTACGCGGGATGCAAACAATCCTGCGCCGTCGTCCGCATCGCTGACCGAATCACCCACTAGATATAACCTGTTAAAAATTTTACGCACTACGATGGCAGCGCCATCACCAATGCCTGCAATTCCCGATGCTGCAACAATTTTTGTCAGGGGCATATGTTTGAGAATACCGGAAACTATCAATGCCTTATCGGCAGCATTGTCAAGGCATTCGGCTACAATATCGCATCCTTGAAAAAGCGTTCCGGAATTTTTAAAAGTTATGCGTTCCTGCAGTGCAACCACGGATACATAAGGGTTATAGCCCCGAATAGTGTCGACAAGGGCCTGCACCTTGGGCATGCCAAGATGAGCAAGGTTGTATCGCTGGCGATTAAGATTTGATGGTTCAACAATATCAAAATCCGCTACAACAAGTTTCCCGACACCGCTACGTGCAAGGTTTTCAGCAACCACACTGCCGAGACCTCCCGCGCCAGCTATGCCCACGCATGCTGCCTTAAGCCGGCGTGTAATGGCATAGGGCTGCCGCGAAAAAATAAGCGATTCCAGCTCACCATGTTCAGGCAGCACTCCTTTTTTTAAAAAATGCAAGTGATCGCCTTCGCTGACCGAACTCGTCAAATCCGTTGCAATTAAACAATTTACAATAGTCACATCAGCGCCGGGACAGTACTGCTGCTGCAGATGAGCAATTGTCGGGCTGTCTACGTCAGTATGTTGCACGCCGTTGATATACACATTCATGGATTTACAGCCCGGTAAAATCATTAAAAAAAAGAGTGATTCCGGCAACTGAAAAATCGCCCTTAAATTCCACTGAAAGTTTCTGCATGCGCTGCAGAGTCATACCACCCAAAAGAACAATTTTCTCGCCATATATCATAACAAGTTTCCGGAGTTCATCCCCGGGAAAAAGCGGTCGATCATCACCATATTTGGAAAGAGGCGCATAAACAGGAGAAACATATGCATAATGAGCTCCAGCCTGAAGTGCAAGGTGTGCATCAACGCTACAGTGGCATGAAGCCGTAATAAACCGGGGTTTGGCCGGCAGGCTCTGAGCAAGAAGGCTTATTTCACTGCTTTTATAATGCACGCCACACATGCTCAGCATGTCATGCTTATAACTCGCATAAGGAACAATGGGCGTAATACCTGCATGAATAGCTGCATCAATCAGCAGGCGAATCGACTTGCTTGCAGGTAGAAATCGGAGATAGAGATACGCAGCTCTTCGATTCTTAAGTTCGGGTAGCCAATTGATCAACTTTTCAATATTAGCATTGTCCGGCGTAATTGCAAAAAATTTCATTCAAATTTTTCTAAATAAAACTGCATTATTTTATATGCCAGCTGTGTCGGTATAAGCCTGCTGAAGAGAAAACGATGTACCGATTAATTGAAATGATGGTATGGGCGGTTCTCTAATGAATGCGGCTGATTGACATTCTGCTGTGCTTCGTGGTGCGACAGTCTGTGCTCTGTGACGTAAGCATGTGACCGCATTTGTTTTAGCCCGTAGCGCCGCCTTTAACAAGAGATAATGTTCTGCGCACAGGTCTTCCTGAACTTTCATTGACAGCATTATCCTTGCTCAAAGGAGCGGCGGCTAAAACATCAACAGCAACCAGAAAATGGGGCTCATTATTTATGGTAAATATGTCGCCACTCATCTGAGGAGCGCGCAATATCCATGTTATTTCAACGGGCGGCAGAATAAGAAGTTTAAACTTAAGATGAAACCAGTTTTTTTTACCATCCGGCACAATGCTTTCCACCATACCATAAAAAACACCAGAAGGCATCCCCACGAGTATTATATCGCCCGGAGCGGTTGTCGTCTTAACCTGCATATAGCTGCGCAAGGTTTGGAGAACTTTTGGTATATCCATTATTCGCCCTCTGAATAATTTTTATTTTTTTAACTGTACTCGTTCCATTTTAAAAAATCAACTCTCTGATGTAAGACGAGTACAAATAATTTTCACACACCTCCTCAAAAATAAATAACAGTTGAAAGTGTTTTTTATTACTTTACTATTGAAAATCTGCGCTGCTTTAATATTACCTGCGTAATCTGAATATTTATTGTTTATTTTTTTTTGTGCACCGCATATTATGAAAATAATTCATATGATAAAACACGCAGAGGTTAAGCAATGTATATGATAATGAAAGTACCTCGGGGAAGTATCGAGGAAGAACTGGCAGTGGTTTGCGCAGAGCTCGACGCACAGCCATTACCGATATATGTTCCTCGCCTTTTAGTTAAACTCGGATTAAAAACCATTCGGATTGCAGAACAAAATCATAACATTGACTGCGGTCCGACAGTCGGTATTGATACCGCCATCAACGCCCGTAACCTGGTATCAAATGAAGGCCGTGCCATAGTCGGGTGGAACGATATGCGCTCAGCGATTTACACCTCTGTATGCACATACATAGAACATCCTGAACAAAATTTTCTTAAAGACAGGCTTGACGCGCTGATTCCAGATATTGCAGGCTTTCTTCAGTATGAACTTTCCGATATTGATCTTGCTCAGCTGATAGGCCGTCTTCATGCAAGCATTGGCACAAAAGGCGAAATAAACCCGGTAAATCTAAAAAATTTAATTACCGGGAACCCGCCGGAACCAGAGCTTGAAAAGCTTGCCGCCTGGATAGTGGAACATGAAAGAATATATAATTTCCGTATATATGAAGTTATTGCAGAATATCTTAAGGCATATCGGGAAGGCATAGCACTGTTAAAAAAAGCCCGTGGCCGAATCCCAAAAAACCGCGAATGCGCATAAACTTGGCAAATAGCGGAGTTTCAATGCAGAAAAATAATAGCGTAGATTTACGACTTGGCGATCAGATCCCTGAACCGGATGAATAAATACGATGAATCATGCGGGCCGGGGGATGCTTCAGGATGATATTGAACTGAGAACATGGGCTCGCTTTTGTGTTCGATGCCCTCGGTGGTCTGGTCGTTCAGATTTATATGGGTCACTTCGACTTTCGAAAGATCAAGTGAATCCATATCAACGGCAAAATTGTGATTCTGCGATGTTATCTCGACCTTGCCGGTTTTCAAATCCTTCACCGGCTGATTGCAGCCATGATGTCCGAATTTCAGACGGTAGGTTTTGCCACCCAAGGCAATTCCCATTATCTGATGCCCCAGGCAAATGCCCATGACAGGAACTTTACCTATCATCTTTTTCATATTATCGATAGCATAGGTAACGCCTGCCGGATCTGCGGGGCCGTTTGAATAAAACACGCCGTCCGGCTTCATGGCAAGCACCTTGTCAGCAGGCGTCTGTGCCGGCACCACGGTCACGTTCATGCCCGCCAGGCTCATGCGCCGCAGTATGTTCCACTTAATGCCAAAGTCATAGGCGACAATCTTTAAATCAGTAGGAGGCAACTCATCGGCAATGCCATACGTGGCTGATATCTTTCCATCCTTGTCCCATTCATAGGATGATACGCAGGATACTTTTATTGCATAATCCTGCCCGTCAAGACCTTCCCATTCTTTGGCCTTCTTAATCGCCTCTTCTTCAACAACCTTCTGCTCAACAGAAATATAGCCCCTCAGCGTTCCAGTATCGCGTAGTTTGCTGGTGAGCGCCCGCGTTTCAATACCGGCAATGGCAGGGATGCTGTTTTTAATCAAAAAATTCCGCAGTGACTGTTCACTGCGCCAACTGCTGGGCTCGTTCATCTGGTGCACGATGAAGCCGTTGGCAAAGCAGGTGCGTGACTCCATATCCTGCATGTTAATGCCGTAGTTGCCCATCTCGGTGTAGGTCATGGTTACAATCTGGCCGCTGTATGACGGATCGGAAAGTATTTCCTGATACCCTGTCATGCCCGTGTTGAAAACCACCTCGCCGAGGCAATCCTTTGCAGCGCCCACCGAGTGCCCACGATAGATCGTGCCATCGGCAAGCGCCAGGAACGCCTTCTTCTCCCGCTTTTCTTTCCAGTTGTATTTTGTGTCCATGGTAATAATACTTTTTAATTGTTTTTTTGTGGTTGCAGCGTAGCGAAACCCACCGATAGATTCAATTTATTATGGTGATTTTTATCCGCAATTTATTACCTATCCCGCATTATGATTTTTAATCAAAATAATTGTAATACTCTATAACCTGGGTAGGTTGGACAAAGTGAAACGTGCCCAACAATCTCGAGGATACAATCGCATTAACGCTGGGCACACTCCGTTTTGCCCAGCCATTTCCCTATCACCTCTACCGCATCACGATTCTCAATCAAAATAATTGTAATACTCTATACCGAGATGCGTGATGAGCTCTTCGCCGATAATGTAGCGAAGGGTGTTTTTCAGTTTTGTAAGCTGAATGAAAAGATCATGCTCCGGGTAAACTGATGCAGCGGTCATGGGTGACTTAAAATAAAACGATAGCCATTCCTGAATAGCGGGCATACCAGCACGGGCTGCCAGGTCGGCAAACAGCACTAAATCGAGCACCACGGGGGCTGCAAGGATTGAATCGCGGCAAAGGAAATTGATCTTAATCTGCATTTTGCGGCCCATCCAGCCGAAAATGTCAATATTGTCCCAGCCTTCCTTGTCATCACCGCGTGGCGGATAGTAGTTTATGCGAACCATGTGATGGATATTTGCGTAGAGATCCGGATACAGATCGGGTTGTAAAATCGTATCAAGAACGGAGAGTTTCGATACCTCTTTGCTTTTAAAAGAGCCGGGGTCTGCAAGCACCTCACCGTCACGGTTACCTAGAAGATTAGTTGAAAACCAGCCGTCGATACCAAGCATGCGGGCCTTGAGGCCAGGGGCGATCATAGTTTTCATAAGCGTTTGGCCGGTCTTGTAGTCCTTGCCGGCAATGGGCACGCCCTTTTCCCGTGCAAGTTCAGTCAGAGCAGGCATATCGGTGCACAGATGCGGTGAGCCGTTAATGTAGGGAATGCTGTTTTTAATGGCCGTATAGGCATAGACCATACTGGGGGCAATATGCTCATCATTGCTTTTCAGGCCCGCTTCAAAGGCCTCAATTGTCTGATGAACAGCCGAAGGCTCCATATACACTTCCGTAGAGCCACACCAAATCATAACCATGCGGCTTACCTTGTTGGCGGCTGCAAATTTCTCAATGTCGTCTTGAAGCTGCAGGTGCTTATCCCACCATGTGCTGCCTGTCTTGACATTCGGTCCGTCGAGCTTTTTGACATACCGGCGATCAAACACAGCCTTCATGGGATGAATGTCTGCTAGAAAATCCTTTACCGGATCGAGCTGTTCAGGGGTTAGCACTCCGGCATGCTTGGCAGCCTCATAGCAGTCGTCGGGGAATATATCCCAGCCGGTGCAGACAATATCAGACAACGACGCAAGCGGCACAATATCTTTAATCAGGGGCTGGCGATTTTCATCACGCCTGCCCAGACGAATATGCCCCATCTGTGTCAGCGAGCCATAAGCCGGATACAGGCCCCTTCGAATCGATTCAAGGCCTGCAAGAAATGTAGTGGTTACTGCTCCCATGCCCGGTATGAGAACACCAAGCTTGCCCTTTGGCTGCGCAATCGTAATTTTTTTTCTGTCCATTATCATCTCCTGAAAAATCCAGATACTTACCAGAATAGTCGTTATAAAAGTTATAGGCGATCGATATAGTCTTCGCCGATTCTGACAAAATCAACCCAGTGCCGCATGGGATAGGCCTGATGCAGCGTCTGATTTTTAATGCTCTTCCACAGGCAGGCCACAAGCCAGCGCTTGCAGTCCGTAGGTGTGCCCAGCAGTGCGTAAAGCTTGTCGGCCAGCTCCTGATCGTCTGAATCAATCGGGGTTTCGCGCCAGTAACTCTCAAGCGCGGCAAGATAAGCGGCAGTGATTTTACGTCTGCCGCTGATAACTCCTTCCTTGGGCGGAAGATTGCCGCGCCACTTCATGCAGCCGATGCTGCTGACAAGAATATCAATGCGGCGCACGAATTTAAAATGGCAGGCTGGCTCTGACGACCCGCCCACATCACAAAGAAAATCGCGCGCAGCTCTGCCCAGTTGCCGGTTTATTTGATTTTCAAGATGCGCCATTCGTTCATGCCAGGTATGAGGCAGCTCCTGGGGATGATGAGGAGCAAGCGATGTAGCAGCATCTTTTTCATTAAATCCCCAGAATGAGCAGTTGATTGAGCGGCTTGCAAGTCCATAATATGTCCGCTCGGCAATCATGCTTTTGAGCGGATCTTTTGCACCAAGAAATCCGTAAACTTTATCTATGGTCTTTTTGCCGCCCTGCGCATACCCGGCTACAGCTTGAGGTGCAGTGTCATGCACCCAGCCCCTAAGCGCTTCGGCATAGTCGATAAGTTCCTGCCTGCGGCCGGTGCTGACCTGGTAGTGCAGGCGCAGTGCCGTATGGGTGCTACCGCCGATGATCGAGCATATTTCATGGACGCGCTCAGGATAATCATAGCGCCAAATACAGCAAAAATCGGCTGCAATGCGCTGCTCCTCTTCCTCATGGCACAGCTTTCCGAGCTTTTCTTCAAGACCGTGAATTTCGTTTAAATCCGGATCGGATCCGTAACCCTGCCGCAGATTTATATCATGAAATGCACCACTTTTAACAAGATGGCTTATAAGGCTCAGCGGAATACCTTGTCTGCCCAGCGTTATGCCATGCGGTGAAAGAAGCATATCTTCCATAAGCAAGCTCGGAAACCGTAAAATCTTTTATTAAAAAAAATAATATGCTATATTTTTGCAGTCTTTGAAACGTACTTATAAAAACAGGTTTGCAGAAAAATGACAAGAAAAATTTTTTCAGCGGCTTTATCAATACTGTGTTTTGTTTTGATCCTCACCGCTCTGGGCGCAACCTTCGGCATGCAGTTGCTCGGTGATTTGAAAACCTATGTTCAGATATCGCTTAAAAATGTTGAAGAAGCAACCGGATACCGCATCACACTTGCTGATATCAGATGGGATATTTTTGAAGGAACCGGCATCAGGGTAGACAATCTTGTACTGTATGACGCAGCAGGCTCAACACCTCTCATAGACTGCCGCAAGGCCCATATAAAATTTGATATCCTGCCGCTGGTTAAAGCAAAACTGATCGTTTCAAGCATTATACTTGATAACCCATGCATAACGATTCATCGCGACAGTACTGGCAGTTGGAAACTTCCCCCTCTGGCGCCCCCTGTAGAAACCGGCAGCATCAGCGGGCTTGACGCATTCTCTGATTTCTCAATCTCTTTAAAAAAATTCCAAATAAACGGTGGAAGCATTCGTTTTGAAGACAGGCTCCAGAATGTAGAGTTTAATCTTGAGGATATGAGGCTGCTAATACTGCGCGATAAGCGAGCCGGCACCTTTGGCTTGAATATAACAGCACAGCAGCAGCCGGAAGATGGAGGTTCTGCAGCCTTCAAAGGCGTTTTCCAGGGCATAGATGCACAGGGACGGCCCGAGCGTCTCACCGGCAGCGGAGAATTAACCCTTAAGTCGGCAAAACTGTTGCGCCTTGCATCCTATATCTACGACAACAACACATCTGTTGAGTCACGGTCGTCTCTTAATGCCGCTCTTACATTAAAAATTGAGCCTGACTGGCATTTTTTTCTAAACGGCGTCATTGATTCTGACAATATGTCTGTGCCACTTCCCGGCGGAAAGCTGCTGCCTTTAGGTAAAAGCAGCATTGCATGTGCGGCGCAGGCAAGCACAGGGTTTCTGAAACTGGATAACTTCAAACTCACGTTTGCCGATAATGCAACGCTTACCGGAAAATGCTCACGAACCCGCATGGAAGCTTCAGTGGGTTATATTGAGCTGCAATGTTCCTCGAACAAGATACCGATTTCAAGCATTGCAAAGATTGCCCCCTATCTTTATGCCTTGCCTGCGCAGGCAAAAAACTTTCTTGCAACTACTCCCGGTGGCCAGCTAATGATAAGAGACCTGCATGTTTTTGCCAATACTGGCATGAAGCCTTTGGGATCCGCTGCACAGTTATCCGGAAATATGGAGCTCTATAATGTGGTCTCTAATTTCTCACCCCAGCTGCCACCACTTCACATCTCCCATGCAATGTTTAATTTACAGGATAATGAAACCCTTGAAGCCAGTATTGCGGCACAATGGCCCGGCACGGATAATCACACGCTGCATGCAAAAATAAAATCGATCTTCCATTCCCCACAGATTACCCTGCATACCGATTCAAAACTTGATCCCGCCGGCACAGCAGCCATACTGCAGTTTGCAGCCCCTGCACTTGCTGAAAAAATAATTATGACCACTGGTCTGATCTCGGTTCATACGCAAATCAACTTTGCGCAGACTGCTCATATTTCAACAGCTATCGATTTACAGCAGGCTTCACTTATCGCAAGTGATAAGATTGAAAAACCTGCAGGAGTTCCGCTTCAGCTGGAGCTGAATACAACTATGTCAAATTTTTCAAACCCTCCCCTGCCTGTTTCTTTTACTATTTTAAATGGTGACGCGGTACGGCTTGAAGGAACAGTCAAAAGCTGGGAACCACTTATCTGCAGCGGAACCTACTATGCTGAAAATTTTGATCTTTCAACATTTCCTCTATCCGACATCAAAGGACTTGTAAAAGTTTCGGGCAGTTTGAGCGGCAGGGGAACATGGCAACTGCCTGCCGCCGATACGCAGCAATTTCCCGTGCAGGGCTCGTGTATGTTAAATGATTTAGCTGTGGTTGCAATTAACAACAATAAGTTGCTTGTGGGCGGAAATTTTAATGGAACCTTCGAGAGCAGCACTCTGAAAATTTCGTCATGCCGTGCTAAAATGGGTGAAACATCAGGCACAATTTCAGGCCGACTGACAACACTGCTGCCGCCCCGCGGTAGACTCAATATCGTTGCCGATATGTTTGATATTGATGATTTTGTTAACGTTATTGATAACATCACCGCTGTAAATGATCAGATTAAACTGAATAATAATGAACCGGCCACGCCACCCCATACTCCCGACATGCTCCTTCAGACCGAATTGGATATGCCCTTGCAGCTAAAACGGCTCAATCTTTGGAACTGGGATTTAGACAACGGCACCGCCATGTGGACATTAAAAAAAGGAGTTATGCACTGGGACAACATTACCCTTATAGGCGGCGGTGGCCCCATCACCGGCAAGGTAATGTTTGATCTTTCCACGCTGCCGGTGCGAACTTTGAGGCTTTCACCTTCGCACTCGCTATCTGATTTTCTGTTTGTTGTGCCTGCGCTGCGAAAAAACCGCACCATTTCAGGCACCATGGATATGAACGGGTGGTTCTCATCGACATTTTCCCGCAAGGCAGAACTCGGCAGGAATATGACAGGCAAATTTCATATCGATGTGGTGGATGGAAAAATTCAGAAGCTCACGGTTCTTTCAAAAATACTTGAGCTTATGAATTTAAAATATTTGTTCAGCTTCAATTCAAACGATTTCCTTTCAGCAGGTATGCCCTATGACACTATTGCGGCTGACTTTACTGTTGATCACGGTGTAATGAAAACAGAAAATCTTCAGCTTAAAGGTCCTGCCATGAACTTGTCGGCAGTAGGAACTATCAATATGGGCAGTGAAGATATGAATTTGATCATCGGCGCACAGATTCTTGAAACATTCGGTAAAATAGTAGGCGCTATTCCCCTTGCAGGCAGTATTGTAACCGGAAAAGACAAAACAATTACCCTGGCATATTTTAAGGCCAGTGGGTCCTATCAGGATGCCTCTGTCATGCCCATGCCTGTTAAATCTTTAAGCGCTCCTGTCATTAAAATAATCAATTCGTTTTTTTATTTTCCCAAAAAACTCCTAAATCAATCCCCTGAGCCTGCAAATACTTCAACTGACAATACGACAAATTGATACATCGCAACTACCGCACCATAGATAGTTTTTTGGCTTTATGTTCCAATTTTCTTAACATCTCCCGGATAGCAAAGGTTCAGAAGAAGGTTCGGAAAAAATATCAACGACTGGAGGTTGTAACAGCCGTCAGGACGCTCATAAAACAGCGCTACTGCCTTTGCTGATGCAATGATCCCTACACACTAAGTAGTATGTAATGACAATTCTTCGGTATTCATTGATTCAATCAATGGCCATCTACACATAATTAGCCTGCTAATAAAACTTGTTTTTCTTGTTTTATCATGTTATTTTCAAGTCTTATTGCAATTAGCGGTTTTGTTTATTCCAGTTTCTGTAATGACAAAATGTTTTTAAACACATAGGCATATTGTCTTTTTGTCATTCGATAGCCAAAAAGTCCCCGCTAAAAAAAAATTTGAACCCCTTTTTTTATATGTTTTAAGATTAAATATTATCTTTTAGCGTAATAGGCAGATTTGAACTCCAACCCGAAAATATTTGGCCCTGATCTTGCCTTTAATAACACTGCAATGAAAAAGTCTCGACTATAAATTATTTTATGAGGAGAGTTTTATGCATATTGTCGTCTGTGTAAAGATGGTGCCTGACACTACTCAGGTAAAAATCGATCCGGTAACCAACACGCTGGTAAGAGAAGGTGTACCTTTCATCACCAACCCCTATGACACCAATGCAGTGGAAGAAGCAATTCGTTTCAAGGACAGATATGGCGCTCATATAACAGCCGTTTCGATGGGCCCTCCTGCCGCAGAAAGCGTACTGCGCAAGGCAATTTCACAGGGGGTCGACGAAGCAATACTGCTCAGTGATCGGGTGTTCGGCGGCGCAGACACGCTGGCAACATCAACAGTGCTTGGTTTAGCCATAAAAAAAATTGCGGAAAAAAGGCCTGTCGATATTGTACTGTGCGGCAAACAGACTATTGACGGCGACACGGCCCAGGTAGGTCCGGGCATTGCCCGCCGCATGGATATACCGCAGCTTACGCTCGTTGATGAAGTGGTGTCGGTGAATCAAGAAAAGAAAACCATGAGAGTCCGCCGCAAGCTTGAAGCCTATCATGAAATTATTGAAACCAAAATGCCCTGTCTGCTCACCGTAGAGCGCGAAATCAACACGCCCCGCTACCCAACCGTACCGGGCCGGCTTGATGCTGAAGAGGCGCCAATCCAGATATGGACCAATGCCATGCTGAAGCTCGATCCAAAAACCATCGGCCTTGCCGGATCGCCAACTCAGGTGCGCAGAATATTTGCTCCCGAGAGAACCAAGGGAGAAGTTATCATGGGCGAGGGAGATCAGAAGGATAATGCCGTGGGTGCCATGTTCACGAAGCTGAAAGAGTGGGACTTTATCACAGCGTAAATAACTAATTTTCCAGTTGTGGGAGGATACATGGATCAACAGCCTAAAAAAATCAAAAAACCCCGTGGCAAAGCGCGCCTGCTTGAGGGAAAGTGTATAGCATGCGGGGCCCGCTGCCAGGCATCATGCCCGAGCGATGCCATTGAAATGAATGCGAAGGAAGAGCCGATCATCAGCGCTGAAAAGTGCATCAGCTGCCAGAAGTGCGTTAAAATCTGCCCCGGCAGCGCCATTGAAATGTATTTCACGCCCGAGGAACTGAAGATACTCGAAGAGCTTGCAGCCCAGGGCGGTGCAGCAGTCCCTGCCGAAGAAGAAGAGAAAAAACAGGAAAAAACAACAGACTCCGGAATAGCGGCCTGGAAGGGCGTCTGGGTGTTTGTGGAGCAGTTTGAAGGCCATGCCCATGAAGTCTCCTGGGAGCTTCTGGGCAAAGGCCGCATACTTGCAAATGACCTTGGGGTAGAGCTTGCCGCATTTGTGCTCGGCGACAATGTCAGGCATCTTGCAGATGAGGCCTTCTGCTGGGGCGCAGACAAAGTTTATCTTATGGACAGCCCGCTTTTAAAGCATTACCGCACAACCTCGTATCTCAAAGGATGCGTTGATATAATCAATAAATATAAACCTGAAATAGTGCTCATGGGCGCAACAGGCCTCGGGCGCGACCTTGCAGGCGCCGTGGCGACAGACCTGAAGACCGGTCTCACGGCAGACTGCACAAGCCTCACCATCGATACCAAAATGCGGCTTCTCGAGCAGACCCGTCCGGCATTCGGCGGCAATATCATGGCAACCATTCTCACCGAAACACACAGGCCGCAGATGGCCTCTGTGCGGCCCCATGTGATGCCAAAGCCCGAATACAAGGCGGGCGCCAAAGGCCAGCTCATTGAAGAGCCCTTCACCATGAAGGAAGAGGATATACCGACTAAAGTGATTGAAATCATTCACACGGCTTCAGAAGGTTCCGTCAATATAGCTGGAGCTAAAATTCTAGTTTCCGGCGGACGCGGAATGCTCAGCCTTGACAACTTTAAAATGCTCGAGCGGTTTGCTGAAATGATCGGGGGCGTTGTTGCCGGTTCACGCTGCGCAGTTGATGAAGGATGGGTCAAGCATGATCGCCAGGTCGGGCAGACCGGTAAAACCGTGCATTCCAAGCTCTACATCGCCTGCGGCATCTCCGGTGCTATTCAGCATCTGGTCGGCATGCAGGATTCCGATTTCATCATCGCCATCAACAAGGACAAGACAGCCCCTATTTTTGATGTGGCACATCTTGGCATAGTCGGCGATGTGATGGAGGTCATACCATCGCTGATTGAAAAATTCAAACAGACAAATGCTCATCCGACTGAATAATGAAAAAATTAACCTCTTTCTAAGAGAAAGGAGTTGCCCTTGAGCCCTTTAGAAAATATCATTTTTGCCATCCTCTGTGTTGGCGGCGTTCTTTTTTTCCTGAAAAATGTATTTCGGCTCCTTGCAATGATCTGCCTGGGACGCACTGAAAACAGATTTGATAACCTCATCGCCCGCTTCACCGGCATGCTGACCTATGGTTTCGGCCAACTGCGTGTTGTCAGTGAAAAATTCGGTTTCAACCATTTCCTGCTCTTCTGGGGATTTCTCGTGCTGGTGTGCGTAAACTCGGAGTTCTTTATCGCCGGCGTGTTTCCCAAATTCAGCTGGGATTTCATCGGCGAGGTTCCCTGGGGCCTTGTTATGGGACTAGCCGATATCATGAGCCTTGTGGTGCTGGTATGCGTTTTTGTAGCACTGTTCAGACGCCTTGTCGTCAAGCCTTTCTACATTGACTCGACCTATGACGCGTACCTGATACTCTCCCTTGTCGGATCTCTTATGATAGCATATTACGGCATGAACGGCGCCGAGGCGGCTCTGGGCAAGCTCAAAACGGTACACTACATGCTCATCTCGAAATCCCTTGCTGCGATGTATTCCGGCATGCCGGCCGCAACCGTTCATGTCTGGGCCCGTGTATTCTGGTGGGCACATGCCCTCATTCTGCTGTTCTTCCTGAACTATCTGCCTTACAGCAAACATCTGCACATTCTGACTTCGCTGCCGAACTGCTTTTTCCGCAGCTTCAAGCCCGTTACCACCGTGCCCCGGCTGATTTTTAAGAAGGGTTTCAAGTTCGGCGTTTCTAAGATAACGCAGTTCCGCTGGAAGGACCTGATGGACTTCACGGCCTGCACAGAGTGCGGACGCTGCCAGGCAAACTGCCCGGCCTATCTTACCCAAAAGCCGCTTAATCCGAAAGAAGTCGTGCATAAGGGCAAAGTAAATCTTTTTGCCAACGGCAATGAGATAATGGCGCACCGCCCGGCCGATATGCTGGCGCCTGCCCCTGAGGATGCAGCAATGTGCGTACCGCTCATTAATGGCCGGGAGGAAAGCATATCACGAGATGCCATCTGGGCATGCACAACCTGCGGCGCCTGCATGCAGAAATGCCCGGTATTCATCGAGCATGTCCCCAAAATGGTTGAGATGCGGCGCCACCTTGTGATGGAAAAGTCCGAATTTCCCGAAGAACTCACCGCATTCTTTGAAAACTCCGAGCAGCGCTCAAACCCCTGGGGCATTGCGCCTTCTGACCGCGCCAAGTGGACTGTTGATCTGGACATCCCCGTGCTGGGAGACGGCGTCAAGGCCGAGTACCTTTTCTATGTCGGCTGCGCTGGCGCTTTTGATTCCCGCGCCCGCCAGGTTACCCAGGCAATGACCAAAATCCTCAAGGCTGCAAAAGTCAACTGGGCAATACTTGGCAATGAAGAGAAATGCTGCGGTGATTCCCTTCGCCGTCTCGGCAATGAATTCGTGTTTGAAAAAATGGCCAAAGAAAATATTGCAGTTCTTGAAAAATACGGCATCAAAAAAATTATCACTTACTGCCCGCACTGCTTCACAACGCTCAAAAACGACTATAAGCAGTTTGGTTTTGACGTTGAAGTAATTCATCACACAACATTCATAAATGACCTCATCAAGACTGGCCGCATAAAGGTCGACGCAAGCGCACTCACCGGCAAAACCGTGGTGCATGATTCCTGCTATCTCGGCCGCTACAATGAAATCTATGAGGCACCCCGCGCCATCGTCACGGCATGCTCGGGCAAGGCCCCTGCCGAGATGGAGCGCCACGGTGAAACAAGCTTCTGCTGCGGCGCCGGCGGCGGCCGCATGTGGATGGAGGAACTTATCGGTAAGCGCATCTACATCGAGCGTACGCAGGAAGCCTTGAAGGCTGCTCCGCAAACAATTGCCGTGGCATGCCCCTACTGCATGACAATGTTCGAAGACGGGGTAAAGGATGAAAAAGCCTCTGACCGGACCAAAGTCAAGGATGTTGCTGAAATAGTAGCTGCCGCAATGAAGTAAAAAACGCTGCAAAAAAAATTAAAAGGCGGAAGCACATTTAAGTGCTTCCGCCTTTTTTATTAATCCTACACTCATAGAATTCAGTTTTAAATTTATTTATCAGAGTAAAGCTTTCTTCAGAATAATGTGGAATAAGTAAGGACTGATCCACAGTCCACATTAAGAGAGCCGCTAATGTGAAGTTTTAGGAAGGCAGGCAATGTCATAAGCTATTGTGATACATAGCACCGCCTTTTTTTATTTAAATCTCTTAAGGGGAAACACCTCGCAACTTGCAGCGGAGAGGTTTCATGATTGCATAATGCAGAACTATGAATGCAAAAATTTTTTTAATTAAGTAAATTACATAAAATATCGATATATAGCATTATAAACGCAGTATTTGTTGGGTAGAAAAAGACAAAAGGATTATTAAGTAGTTATGTATCATTTATTTCTATAATGGAAACTAGTTTGAGTGATGAAGCTGCTATGAACAACATACTTACATCTATCGAAGCGGCCTTAAATAATCAATTGCAAGAGCGAGCATTTCATCTCAGGCAGAGCAAAAAAACGATCAGCCCTGTCAGCAGGGGAGTGCTTTTGCGCCTTGCCGCTGAAGCGGATGAGCACTATGAGGCACTTCGAGAAATTCATAAGGAGCTTTTGACAAATGGCACCTGGCTGAAAAAGGTTCTACCTGTCATCAATAAAATCGATATCGTGAAACCTTTGCTGAAGATTGACGTTGCTGAAAAAGAAGCCTCATCAGCAAACCGTGAGGATCTTGATACACTTGAAAGGGCCGTCAAATTCGAAAAATGGGGGTACGATTTTTACATGGGCCTTAGCAAAAATGCTGAAGCCGCATCAGAAAAAAAATTCTTTGAACTCCTTGCATCAATGAAATGGGAACATCTTTTGTCGTTAAAGGAAACAATGCTTTTTCATAAAAACCCTGCTGTTTGGGTTTTAACGCATGGAACCCCTCATCAGCATGTCTGATAAGGGACTTTCTGGAAGTGAGTGCGGTTTTGTATTTAGTTTTGTCCGATAAAGTGAAACGCCCCACCTGAAAGGCCGGGGCAACTCAGTAGATAAGATTGATTTTTTTGAGACATGCCGCTTGACCCCGCTTACAGAGCGGGGCTTGCACGTCACATTCCGGTCAAAATCATGTTGTAAAAACTGCCAGTTTAAATCCAAATTTTTACAACTTAAACCGGCAAAAAGTATTTCTCAATAATCCACGCTGTCGGACTTTCCCGTATCCATCATGCTGTCAAAACGTTTTTTGCCCCGCTTGGCTGCTGTTTTGGCAAGGGCCGAAATTTCGCGGCGCGTCTGGTCATTGACCTTTCCGCCCATGCTCTGCAGCAGCTTTCCCTCAACGCTTGAAGCTAGCCCTTCTTCAGCAGGCCCTGATGCATACCGCACGCGCGATACTAATTTACGGGCATTCGTTCCCTGACATTTCGGACACTTTGGTTTGGCCTTCTGGCTGATACTCATCAGGATAAGCTCGAATTTTTTTCCGCATTTATTGCATTCATATTCATATATCGGCATACCGTATCTCCTGTAAAACACTCTATCTTTATTAAATAAAGTATACCCCGATACAGGCCATTGCACAAGCGGCAAGTAAGTTGATTTAGCCAGGGCGCGATAATTATTGTAGACAGCAAATAAAAAAAAGGGCGGATTTCACATCCTGCCCTTAAAAACCAAATGGAAATAAAGAAATGTTCTGCCTTATTTGCGTTTGCGCTTCATGATTTTTTCAGCGCAGGCACACACATCCTCAACCTGCGGGAGGACAAAATTTTCCATCACCGGGCTGAAAGGCATGGGAACATCTTTTGCCCCGATGCGCATGACCGGCGCGGCAAGATAGTCGAAAAGCTCCTCACCGATGCAGGCGGCTATTTCACCGCCGAAGCCGCCGGTCAGACATGCTTCATGAACCACCATAGCGCAGCAGGTCTTTTGGACCGATTCGGCAATAGCCGGGAAATCAAGTGGTTTGAGCGTCCGTAAATCGATCACTTCAGCTTCAATGCCTATATCGGCAAGCCTGCGTCCGGCTTCAAGACATACGGATGTCATCCGGGAATAAGTGATTATGGTGATATCCTTGCCTTTACGCTTTACCGCAGCCTTTCCCAGAGGAATCACATACTCTTCTTCAGGCACAGCTCCCCGTTTGCCGAACAACTTTTTATGCTGAAAAAACATAACCGGATCATCATCCCGAATAGCTGCTTTAAGCAGGCCCTTTACAGCCGCCCGAGCGGAGGGAACCGCCACCTTAGGTCCGGGGGTATGAACAAACCAGGTCCCCAGGCTCTGCGAATGCTGCGCGGCTGCAGAAATGCCGCCCCCGTCCGGCGCCCAGAGCACCATGGGAACTTTTGCCTGACCACCGAACATATAACGGATTTTGGCCATCTGGTTAACAATTTCATCCATTGCAGTTGTTACGAAATCGGCAAAATGCATATCAACAATAGGCCGCATGCCGGTAAGGGCCGCTCCGACTCCGCAGCCAACTATACTTGTTTCAGATATAGGCGTATCGATGATTCTGTCCTTGAAAAGCGCAGGCAACCCCTTGAACTGGTTAAAAATACCGCCATGGGAAACCAGGTCTTCTCCTATGATGAAGATGCTCTCATCCCGCTGCATCTCTTCAGTAAGCGCTTCAACTATGGCTTTGGAGACTGAAATCTGTCGCGTTCTCACACCGTTCTCCTTATGAATTGACAAACAGACCCTTCAGCGCATCTTCAGGTGCAGGCAAGGGCGATTCCATTCCAAAATGTATGGCTTTTTCGATATCTTCGGCCGTTTCGTGCCAGATTTTTACTATATAGTCCAGGTTTATCGTATTGTAGGCTACAAGCAACTTTTCAAACCGTGCAATAGGGTCACGATGCATTCTATGAGCATTTATCTCCTGTATGGTGCGGTATTCCTGCCGATCACCTTCAAAATGACCGCGGTAACGATAGGTTGCGGTTTCAACAATTGAAGGGCCGCCGCCGCTGCGGGCAAGGTCTACAGCCCTCTGTACAACCTCCAGCACGTCTAGCACATTACTCCCGTCAACCGTATAGCCCGGCATATCATAGGCCTTGGCCCGGGCTGCTATCGACCCGCCGGCCACCATTACCTTAGCATGCGAGGTCGAGGCATAATTATTGTTTTCACAGACAAAAATAATGGGCAGTTTAAAAACAGCAGCCATATTCGCTGCCTCATGAAATGTGCCGCGATTTGATGCGCCATCGCCAAAAAAGACCATGCCCACCTGATCCGTCTTGCGCAGTTTTATCGACATACCGGCGCCAACCATGATTGGAAAACCGCCTCCAACAACGCCATTGGCGCCAAGTATGCCAAGAGAAAAATCGGCAATATGCATGGATCCGCCTTTTCCCTTGCAATAACCGGTTTTTTTGCCGAGCAGTTCGGCAAACATATATTTGGGGTCGGCTCCCTTTGCAAGTATATGAGCATGACCGCGGTGGGTTGAAATTATATAATCATCAGGCCGCAGCGATGCGCAGCTTCCTACGGTTGATGCCTCCTGGCCAATTGAAAGATGAATAAAGCCCGGTATAAGCTTTTGATGAAACAGCTCCCCCGCCCTTTCCTCAAACTGCCGGATTTGAATCATTTTTTTAAGTATTGCCTTTTTTCGGCTGGCACTTATAGATATAATGGGCGCGTTACTGTCTGCTGAAGAATGCATCCTTCCTCCGGATGTTTAAATAAATCTGATTATATGGGATTTTTGAGTCTGATGACGCAAAGTATGAATTTTTAAATATAAAGGAAGCCTTGTGATGTGTCAATATATATGTGTTTACTATGGTGATTAAAGCGGAATATGTTTCCTGCAGGATTTCATTTTCCTGCGAATAGCTAACCTGTTTTCAAACTGTGTATACAGGAATTGAATGCACTTTATAACAAGCATTCAATTATTTTTCTTCAGGCTAAGATCTGCTTCCACCAACTGGTGCGGGCGGCCATGCAGCACAAATTCCTCTTTTACACAGCGCCAGCCGATATTTTTGAAAAAATTCACATTTTCACTAAGTATATTAGCGAAAAAATGCACTGCTCCTTGCAGCTTTGCCTCTGCCACGGCAGCAAGCACCAGCTCGCGGCCTGCCCTGCCACGGTATTTTTTAAGCACTGCAAGCCTGCCGCCCCACCAGTTACCTGCATCATCTCCATACATGCGAACTGTGCCGATTATGCGATTCTGAAAAAAAGCGGCGAGGTAAATAGCATGGCCGTCATGATCATCTATATCCGTATCCTCAAACAGGTGCTGCTCCTGCACAAACACTTTCCTGCGTATGTCAAAGCACTGGGCAAGCTCTTCATCATTTGAAATTTGCCGGCAGATAATAGTGGTCATGAGACGGCATCTTCCTCAAAAAGCGACAGGCTTGAACAGGCGCCGCAGCGCACACAGCCCGCTTTAGATTTACGAGATTCAAGGCCATACTTTTTAAGAATCCGGGCGGTCTGGGTATATAAACCCATCATATATGAGGGCTCAGGCGGCCTCCAGTCTGAAAGCAGTGTGCCGGGAATAGGTCGAAGAGGCAGTATATAAGGAAATACGCCTAGCCGGGCAATGCATTCAACCATGTCTGTAAGCTGCTGTGACGTTTCACCAAGCCCAGCCAAAAGAAAACTGCTGACCTGGTTTTTCCCAAATACAGAAACCCCGTGTTCCCAGCAGGTTTCATACGTTGCAATACCAAGTGCTGATTTACCCGGAGTCATAGTGGAAAGCAGGTCAGTATTACCAACTTCAATATGAATACCGACAGTATCAACCCCAACAGCCTTCAGTTGGTCAAAAGCCTGCATGTTCTGAGGCGGATGCAGTTGCACATGCACCGGCAGGGCAGCACTTTTTTTTATATCCCGCACACATGCGCACAGATGTTCAAAGCCCTGCAACTCGTCATGCCAGGCGCCGGTTGTCAGTGTTACATGCCGTACGCCGTCATGCTGCGCAGCAAAGGCAGCGGCACATGCCAGATCGACTGGGTCTTTGGTAAGAATAGTCGTATTATTTTTCAGCGATAAGCCTATTCCGCAAAACCGGCACTGGTTCGGTGTGTTCCAGTAGAGGCAGTCCTGATAGACAGTCGAGGCAAAACAATCGCAGCCATGCAGCAGCGCCAGATGCTTAAATGGCAGGCCGGATGGCGATAGTTCATTATAAAAAGCAGGCTGTGAAGGAAAAAAAATATCTTGGATATAACTTGTCGCATGAAAAAGGGACCATCTGCCATCATACTTTTCAATACGATAAGGTGAAGAAGCCACATACCAGCTTGCTGTCGGAACATTGAGATATCTTCCGCCGATAATAATTGTCTGTCCCTCGGAAGGGCCTGCGCCGCCTGAACGTCCTGTATGTGCTGCAACAATACGAACTCCACGGCATTGCAGCTCGACGCAGAGGGTTATTAAATCAGGGTGTGACATTTCATTAGGCTTTCTGATCGTCAAGAAAAGTTATTATCCTTCGACGGTAGATATTGAAGGTATCCGTGGTAACATCCCGGGGATAGGGTAAATCAATGGTCAATTCCAAACTGCATGTTGCGGGCCTGCTGGAAAAACCGATGACCTTCTGGCTCAAAAATATTGCTTCATCAATGCTGTGCGTTATAAAAAGAATTGTCTTTTTCGACTGCCTCCATACATCAAACAGGAACTGTCGCATCTGGCTGCGTGTCTGCGAGTCAAGCGCGCCGAAGGGCTCATCCATAAGAATAATGTCGGGATCGGTGATCATGGTGCGGGCAAGTGCAACGCGCTGCTTCATGCCGCCTGATAGTTCCCGTGGATACAAATCATGACTTCCCTCAAGGCCGAATCGTTTAATGAAATCAAATGCCCTGTCGCGGCGCTCAGCAGTGGATACGCCCTTCATTTCCAGACCAAATGCTATATTCTCCCAGACTCTGCGCCAGGGGAAAAGTGCATACTCCTGAAATACGAAACCGACCTGTTTCCATGGCTCGGCAGGCTTTGCACCATTTATGAAAATATCGCCTGACGAGGCAACTTCAAGACCTGCAATAATGCGCAAAAGTGTTGTCTTGCCGCAGCCTGTGGGGCCGATAATGGAGACAAACCCGCCGTTTTCAACAGCAAGATCTATGGCATCAAGAACCGCTGTCTTTTCGCCTGAATGTTCATTAACAAATGTTTTGCAAAGCTTTCTAACTTCAAGACTCATTGGTCACCAAACTTTAACTATCGCCAGCGCAGTGCCCGGGATTCAAATATCCGCAGAAGCCCATCAAGTATAAAACCCATACAACCTATGACAGCCATACCAGCTATGACAAGATCGGATCGCTGTATGTCGCGGGCAGTCATAATCATATAGCCAAGCCCATAGCCGCTTTT
>Ga0114951_10001486_pt1 | contig 28836 bp, 20 predicted proteins | sample AM7aDNAmetaG_FD_88677 | JGI IMG/M metagenome (GOLD analysis project Ga0114951, IMG submission 88677) | Freshwater microbial communities from Finland to study Microbial Dark Matter (Phase II) - AM7a DNA metaG | ecosystem: Environmental > Aquatic > Freshwater > Lake | place: Finland: Lake Alinen... | reverse complement strand
TCAAACAGGAGGCATAGGGAATACCTCAACTTCTCGAACCGCCCGGTGCGGACCCGCATGCCGGGTGGTGTGGCAGGGGAGAGCGGTCACTCGCTCCCCCTATGCCGAATCTGGGGCCATTTTTTGCGATTTCTAAAGGAATGCTCATGAGGAATACGCTCAAGCCGATAACGAATATGAGTAACTTTTAAGTCTTCGAGGGCCTCATGAGCGCAGCAATCCCCCACGTATACGATGGCCGGCATACCGACAATCTGACTTTGTTCCCAACCCTGGAATTTTCAGTCGCGGAGGCCTTGTCCATCGCGGTCATCAGCCCCAATGCAGAACGTCGGGCCGCAGCCGTGCGTGCGCTGGACAATTGCACGAATGGCCGCATCAGGGAATTCATCTCCTATCCGCCGGGGATGGACGATGTGGCGCGGTCGCTCCGTGAGCACTTCGACGTGGTAATCATCGACCTGGACAGCGACCCAGTGTATGCGCTGGACCTGGTGGAAAGAATCTGCGTAGAAGGCCACACGACAGTGATGGTCTATGCGGCGAAGACTAATCCGGATCTGCTGATGCGGTGCATGCGCGCGGGGGCACGGGAGTTTCTTCCCATGCCGATTGTGGAGAGCGTGGTAACTGAAGCCCTGGCGCGGGCCATTGCGCGCCGGCCCGCAATCAACATTCGGGGAGGGTTGGGCCCCAGCCTGGTGGAAAAGGCGCAGGGGAGCCTGCATGTATTTTTAAGCGCGAAGGGCGGTTCGGGCGTGACCACGCTCGCCAGCAATTTTGCGGTCTCGCTGGCAGAGGAGTCGGGGCAGCGGACATTGTTGATCGATCTGAATCTGCCGCTCGGGGACGCGGCGCTTGACCTGGGGATCAAAGCTCAATATTCGACCCTGAACGCACTGGAGAATTCCAGCCGACTGGATCCGCACTATCTTTCCAGCCTGCTGGTACGGCACAGTTCCGGGTTGTTCGTTCTTGCGGCGCCCAGTGAATTGACTCCCGCGCATTATCCCGGTGATGCGATTGGCAAGCTAGTGGAAGTTGCCCGCCAGGAATTTAGCTACGTGGTGGTGGATGCGGGATCGAAGCTGGAACCGCAGCACATGTTCCCACTGAATGAATCCGTAATTCTCTACCTGGTAACGCAGGTTGGCATTCCCGAACTGCGCAACTCCAATCGACTGATAAGGCAACTGGCCTTTGAGGGCGGTCCGAAGCTTCAAATCGTGATCAACCGATTTGACGCTGGTTCCCAGGGGATCGCGGATGGACATGTTGTCAAGGCTTTGACGAGGCCGGCTCAATGGAAAATTCCCAACGACTATGCTTCCGTGCGGCGGATGCAGAGCTCAGCCACACCGCTCACGCATGAAGACTCGCCGATTGCGCGGGCGATCCAGAGGATGACGCGGACCGTCTGTGGCAGGCCGGCCGCGGTTGAAAAGAAACGCGCTTTCGGTTTCTTTTAGGTCGCTGCGGGTCTCGATGGTCGGAATTCTCTGCCCCTGGGAGGGACGGGAGCCGGATTCGGGGCGGAACAGCCGGGCCGATCAGCCAGCAACGCCGTGTTTTCTGATCTCTGTTACGCTATCATTGCGTCTAATGGGTATGCGGTCTGTTTCCCCTGAGGCCCGCCCCGGTGGTGTCTGTGTCCCGACTTTTCCAGCGTTTTGTGTTTGTGCTCTCCGTGGCTATCTTTGCCGCCCTCGGCCTAGGATTTGCCCTGGGCGAATTCGGACTGTTCGGCGTGCATGCCGGAACCGATTCGGATGGCGCTTACCGTCAGATCAATCTTTTTCGCCAAGTGCTGGGAAAGATTCAGACGGACTACGTTACCGAGCCCAATATGGGTGATGTGACCAACGGCGCGCTGCATGGGCTTCTGGAATCGCTTGACTCGGACTCCAGTTATCTGACGCCGACTGAATTCAAGATCTTCAATGACCGACCGGCCTCTGGTAATGCCCAGGTGGGCATCACAGTTTCCAAACGATTTGGCTACGCTACGGTCGTCAATGTGCTGCCTGGCTCACCAGCCGACAAGCATCTGTCTGACGGTGACGTGATCGAATCCATCGGTGGCCAATCCACGCGCGAGTTGTCACTGGCGGTGATTCGGCTGATGTTGGAAGGCAAGCCCGGAACCACGGTAGCGGTTTCAGTGGTGCGGCCACAGAAGGCAGACCCCGAGAAGCTGACGCTTACCCGCTCCGTTGCCGCCGAGCCGGTGCTGGGCACGCAGCAGTATGACAACGCGACCATTCTCTACCTCAAGCCCGGTGTTTTGACCGCTGCCCGGGTGGACGAAATAGCCTCCAAGATCAAAGCTGCCGGCAAGACGAGCAAGATTCTGTTGGATCTCCGTGACTGCAGCGGCGACGACGAAAAGCAGGGGCTGCGGCTGGCTAACCTCTTCGTCAAGCAGGGAACCCTGGCCACGCTTCAGGGCCAGCAGTTTCCAGTGCAGACCTTTGCATCAGATCCGGCACAGACCGTGACGGATGCGCCCCTGGCGGTGCTGGTGAATCGTGGCACCTACGGCGCGCCAGAACTGACGGCCGCGGCGATTGAAGACTCCAAGCGGGGCGATGTGGTGGGGGAGCGCACATTTGGCGAGGGCTCGCTGCAGAAGCCAATCGAACTGCCTAACGGCGCGGCTCTGCTGCTGACCGTGGCCAAATACCAGAGCCCCTCGGGCAAGAAGATTCAAGACGAAGCCGTGACGCCCAATGTGGTGGTTGGCCCGGTTGTCGATGATGAAGAAGAAGGCGTTCCGCCAGCCAAGGGCGACGAGCCGCTGAACAAGGCTCTTGATCTGTTGAAGGCCAAGGCCGCCTGAACGGCCGGTTTGGCGGGGCTTTATTGCTCCGGCCCCCAAAAGAGTTTTGATCTATCCCACCCATTCGCCAGAAAGAAGGCGAATGGATGGGGCACAGGGCTTTTGTGGCACATAGGGCTCAGTTCATCGCCGGCCATAACTCACTGTGCGAGTCGCGCTGCTCCGGACGATCCTCAAAAATCAGCGGCTGGCGGTTGAGACTCGCCTCTCCCATCGTTCCTCATGCCGGTCGTCGCGCAGGATGAGCGCAGCGGAGCGGCCTTGCGGGTCGCGCTCAACCAGGATGCGTGTGATGCTGGAACCGTTGGGATAAAAGAGCGTGTTGGACGACTCAGCGGCAAGCTCGAAAATCTCGCCGTACTGATTTCTCTCATAAAGCTGATCGCCCTGGTGGAAAAGGGTGAGGATGGAGTGGCCGTGCGGTTCGACGTACTCGCCGGCCAGGGCGTCGAGCTGCGCCGGGGTGAGCTTAACCGCTGGTGGGTGGAGTGGAATGAGGACGCGCTCGGCGAAAGGTGACGGCTCAGGAGGAACTTTCGCTCCCTTTGCGGGCATTACAGGGGGCGCTTCGAGACTATGAGCGAGCAGCCAGCGGGGCAGTTCGGGCTCATTGTAGGCACGGGTCCAACAGTCGTGCTTCAGGCCCTTGTAAAACCAGAGGCGGATGCGGCCACTGGCAGCCTTGAAGGCCTCGAACATCATCTCGCTCTGGCGGGAGGAGACCAGCGGGTCCTCGGTGCCGTGGAAGAGCCAGATGGGGGTGCGGCCAATGGCGCGGGCGTACTCGGCGGGAAGGGTGGCGGACTTCTGCCAGCGTTCAGGCGCATAACTCCAAAAGACGCCTCCGGCGGCGATGGCGATTGCGGCCCAACGATGAGGGCGCATACGAGCCAGCTCCCAGGCGCCGTATCCGCCCATGGAAAGGCCGGTGAGATAGGTGCGGTCCGGGTCGCCGTGGAACTCATGGGTTTCCTGGTCGAGCTCGGCCATGGCCATGACGAGGCTGTCTGGATCGGTCCAGAAAGAGCCCAGCAGGCACTGTGGCATGACGATGACAAAAGGCCAGCGCTCGGGGTGGTCACGGACTGCCTCGGGGAGCCCGATCTGGGTCTGCCACATACCGTCGGCGCCGCGCTCGCCGCGACCGTGAAGGAAGAGGATTACTGGCCATTGCCTGTGGTCGTCGCGACGCCAGTCTTCAGGCAGGTAGACCTGAAAGTGGTAAACGACGCCGTGCAGGAGGATCTGCCGATTGAGGAAGCCGGTCTCCTGGGGCGGGCGCGACCGGGAGAAGCGCACCGAGTGGCGAAAGGACTGGGCCGCCGCCGCCGCGGACACGCAGGCGAAGCAGAGGCAAACGGCAAGGCAGGCCGCGAGAGATCGAAAAGAACGAAACATGTGGGAATCCAACAATAACTATATTCCGGCGAATGGGCCGGGGACCAAAGGAGCCGAGGCCACATACGAATTACCTTCGATTTCCTTGCGTGATTCTTACGACTTGCATGAAAGAATCTAATTGCGATGCAGCAAGAACTTATGACAATTCTCGAACCTGGAGACACGCTGGACCACTACCGCCTGGAGGCGACGGTGGCGCGTAGCGGGATGTCGACGCTTTACCGGGCCACGGATGTGCGCAACGGCCGGCAGGTGGCGCTGAAGATCCCCCACGCGGAGATGGAAGCCGACCCGATTCTGCTGGAACGGTTCAAGCGGGAGCAGGAGATTGGCCAGGAGCTGGAACATCCCGGCATCGTGAAGACCTTTGACGACGAAGCGCGCAGCCGCCTCTATATGGTGATCGAGTGGGTGGATGGCAGGCTGCTGCGGGCGATTCTGAATGAAGAGCGCAAGATGCCGATTGATCGGGCGATGCGCATTACGCTGGGCATCTGCGACGCGCTGGATTATATGCACAAGCATGGCGTGGTGCATCGCGACTTGAAGCCGGAGAACATCATGGTCGGCGATGAGGATCGCATCAAGCTGATCGACTTTGGGATTGCGATGAAAGAAGATGCGCGGCGGCTGACATTTGCCGGGCCATCGCCACTGCTGGGCACGCCGGACTACATTTCGCCGGAGCAGGTAAAGGGCCAGCGCGGCGACCAGCGCAGCGACATCTATGCACTGGGCGCGATGTTCTACGAGATGCTGACGGGACAGACGCCGTTTAGCGGGCCCAATCCGCTGGCAGTGATGAACGAGCGGGTTTTGAACGACCCCAAACCGGCGCGCAAGCTTAACCAGGAGATTTCAGCGGAGTTGCAGGAGATTCTGTTTCGCGCGCTGGAACGCGACCCGCGCCACCGCTACGCCACGGCCACCGAGATGGCATGGGAGCTGGAGCACCAGGAGCAGGTGGGCGTGGACGAGGGCGCGCGGCGTCCGGCACTGCGTCAGAGGCTGTTTCCCGGCGGGAAGAAGTTGCTGCTGTATGCGGCGCTGGCGCTGGTACCGATCTTGATCTTCGGGCTGATGGTGGTGCTGGCGAGGCGGTAGCTCGGGCCTGTAGTACGACTGTGGCTGGAATTTGCTCGGTGCTCACCATACCAACCCTTATAAAGGATTGCGTTGGGGCAGGATTCTGTCAGTGTCGAACCAATTACATTCTGGTCCACCAGGCATACACAGCCAATCCTCGCTCAAAATCAAGGCTTGCGGCATTTGGCGGGGTTCACAGACTCATCGGGAAACCAGGGGTAGGGGGGGTGGGTGGGAGGGGGGTACCCTCCGGATTAGGGGCGGGAGCGCGTGCGAGGTTATAAAGATGTTCAGCATGAGTGCACCGCCTAGTGGAGATCTGTCGCTGGGGACGCAGTTGGACTCTCCGCTCATCCTTTCTAATTCAATTGTGCGCCAAGAGTGGGTAATTATATGCAAAGTGCGCGAGGGAGATTTGTTGAATCCCAGGTCTCAAAATCGAGACCTCCACCCCACGGACGAAGACCTGTCCGCGGGGACCCCGGACCTGGGGCACACGGCCTTTTGGGATGGAAGAGCGCGGGGATTAATTTGTTGCTGTCCCACCCATTCGCGATAAAGCTGCGAATGGATGGGGCACGGAGCTTTATGGTTGGGCCAGCTCTCAGAGACGCGTTCGGCTGAGAACTGGTACTGCGTCAGCGGTAGGATTCGTCGCGGTGGATGACGAATTCGGGGTATGCGCCGCCGCCTAGTTCGTGCAGGTCCATGCCGATGCGCTCGCCGTCGAGGTCCACGCGGAAGGGGACGAAGCGGTTGAGCACCCAGAAGAGCAGGTAGACCAGGGGCAAAAAGACACCGAGCAGGGTGGCTATGCCGACCAGCTGGGCGACAAGTTGTCCGGGCTGGGGGGCGAAGAGTCCCGCAGCGAAGAGTCCCCAGAGGCCGGCGGCGACGTGGACGGAGACGGCTCCGGAGGGGTCGTCGACGGAGAGGGCGAGATCGAACAACTCGACCAGCAGAGGCGTGGCGATGCCGGCGACGAGGCCGACGAAGAGGGATGCGGCGGGTGAGACAATTCCCGCGCAGGCGCTGGATGCGACCAGGCCGGACATCCAGCCGTTGGCGCAGAGGCTGGCGTCAGGCTTGCCGAAGCGGACGGTGGTAACGATGAAGGTGGACCCAAGCGCCGCAGAGGCGGTGAGCAGAGTATTGATAGCGGTGACAGGCAGGGCGGCGAGGGGCGCGTGGAGCCAGAGGATCGCTCCCGCGAGGTTCCAGGCTACCCATCCAACCAGGCTGACCAGACAGCCGAAGAGCACATAAACGGCGTTGTGGCCGGGCATGGCGGTGGAGAAGCCTTCTTTGGGGAATTTGCCGCGACGGGGTCCGGCGATCCAAATCACCGCCAGGGCGCAGAAACCGCCGAGGACGTGGACGGTGGCCGCACCGCCGCCGTCGAGGAAGCCGGCACCGAGATTGAAGTTGACGCCGAGTTGAGCGAGCCATCCGCCGCCCCAGATCCAATGAGCTGCCAGGGGAAAGACAAAGGCCGCGATGAGCGCGGAGGTTGCGCATCCAGCGGTGAGCCGCCAGCGGTCGGCTCCCGAGCCCCAGGGAAGAAGAGCGGCGAGGGCTACAGCGAGGAACTCGAAGATGAGCGCGAGCTGAGACTGGGCTGGGGCCGAGGCAAGACCGCCGAGGAAGAGCGGACCGGCTCCGAGCAGGTTCCAGGGTTTGCCTGCCATGCGGAAGATGTGGCCCGCCCCGCCGGGCAGACAGCCAGCGAAGGTGGCGCCCACCAGGGCAAAGACAATAGCAGTGACGGCGAGGATGGCGACATTGCCGAGCAGCGCCTGGGAGGCGGAGCGGGAGCGACCCAGGCCGGCATTGATGAGGGCCAGACCGGCGATGGCCAACGGGGCAATCAGCAGGAGTGCAAGGGTGAGGGCGAAGACGGCGTCGGAAAGGGCGGGGGGTACGGTCGTATTCATGGGCGGCTCTCCCCACGCGCAAGCATGTGTCCCTTGATGGTGACGACCAGGCCGAGGCTTTCGACGGCGAGGCCACAGACGACAAAGACGGATCGCTGCATGGGGTCAGGGAAGAGTACGAGCGCGGCAATGGTGAGAAAGAATCCGGCTGGCATAACGAGCAATCCGGCGATTTTCATGGTCTTTCCTTTCAGAAGTCTCTAGAGCAATTCCAGGATCACCGTACCCTGGCAGAATTCATTCGAGGTTGCCGCTCCCCGATGGTCGCGTCAACTTTGTGTCTTGCCTTCGAGGTATACCAATCCTGGAATTGCTTTAGAAAGCCTTTACGCCCTTAGTACGGAATGAACGGCCGCCCTCCGGACCATATCTTGCTTGTGGGTCCGCAATTCTGTGAGTTTTCTGAGGTTGGTTTAGCGTCCTTATGAATTCTAAAGCATTTGGTTGTTAGGCTCAGAAGCAAGGCCCGGGATGCGGAGAGGATTCGCGCACGGAGCCAGTAAAGATGCGATTCCCCGCATGGTTTCCCTGGAGGATTTACCGAATGAATACTTTCGAGCAACTGGTTGAGAGCCCGGTGGGCGCGCTTGCATTCCTAATCGTGGCTGCATTTCTTGAGGCTTTTGGAGACTCGTTTTTTCAGGCCGGATTTTATCGCGCGACCGGTTGGGGCAGGCTGGCGGCACTAGTGGCCGGAGCGATTGTGCTGACGGCTTACGGCTCGATTGTGAATCTGCCGCGGTGGGATTTTGGCAGGCTGATCGGAGTCTATGTGGCGGTTTTCTTCCTGATAGCGCAGCTATTGAACAAGGTTCGCTTTGGGCAGTCGCCCACAACGCCGATTTATGCCGGTGGCGCGCTGATCGTGGCCGGTGGCCTGGTGATGGCGCTCTGGAAAGGCTGAGATGCGATTGGGGTGGGTAGCGATTTCAAGCTCAGAGGCTGGCGCGGATCGAAGAAAAACTTTTAGCGTCAGAAGAGTCGCTGCTTGCATCTCTGAATAAGAGACCTATTTGTGACCGGCATGGTGGAGTCTTGAGGGCTCTGCCGACAACTGGCTACTAGACTGAGTAGCGGGGCGTGGAGTCGGCGCGAGGTTTTGGAGTCGTCATACCGGTTTCTGGTACGCGGGCCACCAGAGGCTCGGTGGTTTTTTGCCTAATCTTGTCTTTATCACAATCTTTTTTCCTTTCAGCGGGTTACGTGGTCCATTTTGCACAGAATTATTTTCTGCAAATTGGATGTAAATAGTCCAATTTGGAGGCTTTGGCTGTTATATTGAGATTTCGGGGTTCTCCGCCTCTCGGGTGAATTGTACCCAAGAAAGATTTTTGTACACAACCCATGTGACCGCCAGCACAGCGGGCGCATTTCGACACGAAAATCAAGCAGGAAAGCATTCATGGCGCAAATTTTTGAACGCAGCTCCAACGCTCTGGCACGTATGAGCCTGGTGTTGACGGGTCTGATTGTGATCGCCCTGGGAGTTACGCTGAACGAATTGCAACGCTCCCCCTGGGTGACGCGGCAAGGGCAGCGTCCCGATCAGCCGGTGCCTTTCAGCCACAAGCACCACGTGCAAGGGCTGGGGTTGCAGTGCCAGTACTGTCATACGACAGTTGAGAAGTCGAGTTACGCCGGAATTCCCCCGACCAAGACCTGCATGAATTGCCATGCGCAGATATGGACCAACGCGCAGTTGTTGGAGCCGGTGCGTACGAGCTGGGCCAGTGGTGAGTCATTGAAGTGGACGAAGGTTCACGATCTTCCCGATTACGCCTACTTTAACCATTCGGTTCATGTGGCCAAGGGTGTGGGCTGCGCGAGTTGCCATGGGCGCGTGGACCAGATGCCGCTGATGTATGCGCAGAACACACTACAGATGGAGTGGTGCCTGGACTGCCATCGCAATCCGGCCAAGAATCTGCGGCCTGCGGGCGAGATCTACAACATGGCCTGGGAGAAGCCGGCTGAGGACAGGCCGGTGTGGTGCGCGGTGGGCGATGAAAAGAGCGGAGTGCCGACAGCGCAGAGCGTGAATTGCGTGACCAAGGAGCCGAGCGGGGCAGGCGCGCAAGTTGCGCTGCTGCAGATGCCTCTGGGCAGCACGCACGGGCTGGCCGGCGATGGGCCTGCGGGTGTGATGCCGGTTGCGCCGGTTTACAAGAAGTTCACCAGCCAGGATGAGTTGGGGCATTTCCTGGTGGATCACTACAAGATTCGGACGCCGAAGGATCTGACCAGTTGCGAGGTCTGCCACCGATGAACGGAAACGGAAAGAGCACAACCACGAAGACGGTGGAGAACAAGACGGGGAATGCCGTGAAGCAGGAGACAAAGGACGTTCCGATGACTCTGGAGGCAGTGCGCCAGGAGTTGAAGAGCGTGAAGGGCAAACGCTACTGGCGCTCGGTGGACGAACTCGCCAAAACAGCGGAGTTCCAAGCGGCGGTGGAGAAGGAATTTCCAAGCGCGGCACAGGAGTGGGTCGATCCGGTTTCGCGGCGCGGCTTTATGAAGCTGATGGGTGCGTCGATGGCGCTGGCCGGCCTTGCCGGTTGCACCAAGCAGCCGGACGAGCCGATTTATACCTACGTGAAGCAGCCGGAAGACCTGGTGCTGGGCAAGCCGAATTATTTTGCCACGGCGCACCCGTTTGCAACCGGCGCGGTGCCGCTGCTGGTGAAGAGCGACGAGTACCGGCCGATCAAGGTGGACGGCAATCCGGAGCACGCGTACAACCAGGGCTCCTCTGACCCTTACACGCAAGGGACGCTGCTGGATCTTTACGATCCGGACCGTTCGCAGCATGTGACCTATCGCGGCGAGAACCGGGAGTGGGCGGAGTTTGCGCGGGCTCTGCGTTTGAAGGTGGCCGGGACCAAAGACGGCACCGGTATCTACTTTTTGAGTTCGACCATTACCTCGCCGACGCTGGCGCGGCAGTGGAAGGCGGTGCAGACGGCGTGGCCCAAGGCCAGGCTGGTGCAGTATGACCCGGCGGTGGCCGGGACTGCGGCTGCAAAGGGATTGAACGTCCAATACGCGTTGGGCGACGCGGACGTGATTGTGTCGCTGGATGCGGACTTTTTATCGGGCGCCAGCTTCCCCGGATTTCACCTGCTGGTCCGCGAGTACGCAAAGCGGCGCAAGGACCCAACGAATCTGAACAGGCTGTACTCGGTGGAGGCGATGCCGAGTACGACCGGGTTGAAGGCCGAGCACAGGCTTGGGCTGCGGGCGAGCGAGATTCCGGCGTTCGCGGCGGAACTGGCAAGGGCTGTGGGCGTTGCGGGCATCAACGCTCCGGCGTTTGCGTGGACCGATGAGCAGAAGAAGTTTTTAGCCGCGCTGGCGAAGGACTTGAAGGCTCACGCAGGCAAGAGCGTGGTGATTCCGGGACTCTATCAAGATGAGTCGGTCACGATGCTGGCGCTGGCGATCAACAATGCGCTGGGCAATGTGGGCAAGACGGTTTTTGTTGCGCCGGAGCCGATGAATCCTGTGCCGAGCGATCAGATTGCCGACATGAAGGCGCTGGTGAGCGATCTTTGGGCGGGCAAGGTGGATTGGCTCGTGATACTGAACGCCAACCCGATCTATACGGCACCTGCTGACCTGGGATTTGCCGCGGCTTTCGAAAAGGCCAACATTGTGGCGCACCTGGGCTCGCATTATGACGAGACGGGCCACGAAGCGCACTGGCATATTCCGGCGGCGCACTATCTGGAATCGTGGTCGGATGCGCGGGCCTATGACGGAACCGTTTCGATTGTGCAGCCGATGATTGAACCGCTGTATGGCGGCAAGACGGCGCACGATGTGCTGCAGGCACTGCTGGACGAGCCGATGATGAGCGCGTATGAAGCGGTGCGGACGACGTGGAAGCCGGTTCTGGAAAAAGGCGGAGATTTCGAGAAGGGTTGGCGCAAGGCGCTGCATGCCGGATGGATTGAAGGCACTGCGTACGACAAGACTTCAAAGAGCAGCGCGGACACGGCGTTTCATGGGGCGGTTCCCGCGCCTTCGCAGAAAGACTCGATCGAGATTAACTTCCGGCCCGATCCGAATATTTATGACGGGCGCTGGTCGAATGTGGGCTGGCTGCAGGAGTTGCCCAAGCCGCTGACAAGCTTGAGCTGGGATAACGCGGCTATTGTTTCTGCCGCGACGCTGACCAGACTGGGACTGGAAGAAGACGACATTGTCGAGCTGGCGGTGGGCAATGGCAAGGTGAAGGCGCCGGTGATTGTAGCGCCCGGGCATCCTGATAATTCGGTGACAGTGCACCTGGGCTATGGCCGATCGTTCGCGGGGCGTGTGGGCTCGGGAGCGGGCTTTAATGCTTATCTGATCAGGACCGCGGCTTCCCCGTTTCACGCCGCAGGCTCGATCAGGAAGGTGGATGGCAAGTGGGGCACGGCGATTACCAAGAGCCATTACCAGGACCATCGGTCGAAGCTTTTCGGAGGCCAGGGCACGGGCAACAATTCGCTCGAAGCCGACGAGGCGCTTGGTCCGCGCGGGATTATCCGCTATGCCACGCTTGAGGAGTTCAAGGCGAACCCGGGATTTGCGAACGAGGGCGAGGGGCACGAGAAGACAAATATCGAGACCACGCTGTTCCCTAACTGGGAGTACAAGGACAACGCCTGGGGCATGTCGATCGACATGAACAGTTGCACCGGATGCAATGCGTGCATTGTGGGCTGTTATGCCGAGAACAACATTGCCGTGGTGGGCAAGGAGCAGGTGAGGATCGGGCGCAACATGCAGTGGCTGCGGATCGATACTTATTTTGAAGGCGATCTGGCCACGCCCAGGGCGCACTTCCAGCCGATGGCCTGCCAGCACTGCGAGAACGCTCCCTGCGAGCAGGTTTGCCCGGTGGGGGCCACGGTGCACACGCCGGAAGGCCTGAACGCGATGGTCTACAACCGCTGCGTGGGCACGCGCTACTGCTCGAACAACTGCCCGTACAAGGTGCGGCGGTTCAACTTCCTTCTCTACTCCGATTACGAAGCCGAGAGCCTGAAGCTGATGCGGAATCCCGACGTTTCGGTTCGTTCGCGCGGCGTAATGGAGAAGTGCAGCTACTGCGTTCAGCGCATTTCTTCAGCGAAGATCGAGGCTGACAAGGAGAACCGTCCGGTGCGCGACGGCGAGGTTGTAACCGCATGCCAGCAGGCGTGCCCGGCTTCAGCGATCACATTCGGCAATCTCAACGACAATAAGAGCCGGGTGGCGAAACTGCGCGGAGATGAACGCAGCTACCAGGTGCTTGCCGATCAGAACACCCGTCCGCGGACGACGTATGTGGCCGCGGTAATCAATCCGAACCAGGAACTGGAAGACGCGCCGGTGGAACACGCACCGGCAAAGGGTTGAAGCCACGATGGCAACCAGCGAATTGAAAACCAAAGACCCGGGTGTCGATCCAGCAACCGGAGAATACCGGGTCATAGGGCCGGGCCAGACCTTCAGGTCGGTGACCGTAAAGATCTCGCGCATTGTGCTGACGCCGCACACACCGCTGGGCTGGTTCCTGCTGTTTGGCGTGGGCGGCGCAGTAGCCACCGTACTGCTGACGGCATTGATCTGGCTGTTTCTGGTGGGCGTTGGCATTTGGGGAATTACGCAGCCGGTGGCCTGGGGCTTTGCGATCATCAACTTTGTCTGGTGGATCGGCATTGGCCACGCGGGCACGCTGATCTCTGCGATTCTGCTGCTGTTTAAGCAGGGATGGCGCAACTCGATCAATCGCTTCGCGGAGGCGATGACGATCTTCGCGGTGGTTTGCGCAGGCATGTTCCCGCTGATTCACGTGGGCCGTCCGTGGCTGGCTTACTGGATGCTGCCGCTTCCGTTCACGATGAACGTGTGGCCGCAGTTCAGGTCGCCACTGATGTGGGACGTGTTCGCGGTTTCGACATACGCCACGATCTCGGTGGTGTTCTGGTACATCGGCATGGTGCCCGACTTCGGCACGTTGCGCGATCGCGCGGATTCGAAGCTCGCGCAGTATACATACGGGTTGTTGTCGATGGGCTGGCGTGGATCAGTGCGGCACTGGATGCGCTACGAAACGGCATCGCTGCTGCTGGCGGGGCTGGCGACGCCGCTGGTGCTCTCGGTGCATACGGTCATCAGCTTCGACTTTGCGGTGGCGGTGCTGCCCGGCTGGCATACGACGATCTTTCCTCCGTACTTTGTGGCGGGCGCCATTTACTCCGGTTTTGCGATGGTGCTTACGCTGGCCATTCCGCTGCGCAAGTTCTATCACCTGGAACAACTGGTGACGGAGCGCCACATCGACAACATGGGCAAGGTGATGCTGGCGACGGGGTTCATTGTGGCCTACGGGTACGGCATGGAAGTGTTCATGGCGTGGTACTCGGCGTCGCACTGGGAAGCCTTTATGATGTGGAACCGCATGTTCGGTCCGATGGGCTGGTCCTACTGGGTTCTGGTGACGTGCAACCTGGCGATTCCGCTGACGACTTTGTGGTCACGCAAGCTGCGCACTTCGATTCCCTACATGTTCTTCCTGTCGATTGTCGTGAATACGGGCATGTGGTTTGAGCGCTTCGTGATTGTTGTAACTAGCCTCTATCGGGACTTTCTGCCCTCGTCGTGGGGAACTTACCGCGCGACCAAATGGGACTACATGATTTATGTGGGAACGCTGGGCTTGTTCACGGCGCTGTTCATGCTGTTCGTGCGCTTCCTGCCCATGATTCCCATGTCTGAAATCCGCATGATGTTGCCGGGGGCCAAGATTACGCCCAAGGCTACCGCAAAGGCTGGTGATTGATGCCCGCACGCGAAGGGACTTACGGCCTGCTGGCCGAATTCGATACGCCGAGCGATCTGGTCCGCGCCGCGCAACAGGCGCGGAAAGACGGCTGGCGGCGCATGGACTGCTATACACCTTATCCGGTGGAAGAGGCGGCCGAGGCCATTGGCTTCCATCGCAACAAGGTGCCGCTGATTACGCTGGTGGGCGCGCTGATGGGGCTGACGGCGATGTTCCTGTTCGAGACCTGGGTTTCAGTGCTGGCGTATCCGCTGAACATCGGCGGGCGCCCGTTGTATTCATGGCCGGCATTTATTGTGCCCGCTTACGAGTGGACGATTCTGTTTGCGGGCTTGTCGGCGGCCTTTGGAATGCTGGCGCTGAACGGGCTGCCTTCGCTTTATCATCCGCTGTTCAACGCGCCCAACTTTCGCGATGGGGCGACAACGGACAAGTTCTTCCTGTGCCTGGAGGCGCTGGACCCGAAGTTCGACCTGGTGGAAGGGAAGAAATATCTGCAGAGCTTGCAGCCGGTTTCAATTGTGGAGGTGGAGTACTGATGGAAATACAGTTCTCAGTTCTCAGTTCTCAGTTCTCAGCCTTCAGCTTTCAGATTTCAGCGAGGAGGTTTGCACTTCGCAGCTTCGCGGCTGCCGGGATGGCTACGCTTTTGTTGGTGGCTGGGTGCAGACAGGATATGCAGGATCAGCCGAAGATGATGCCGCAGCGGGGATCGGAGATGTTTGCCGACCATCGCGGTGCGCGGCCGCAGGTGCTGAATACGGTGGGGCGTGATCAACTGCACGAAGATAGCTATTTCTATACCGGCGTAGTGCAGGGCGCGAATGGTTACCGCCAGGAACTGAACGTGATGCCGTTCCCGGTGACGATGGAAGTGCTGAAGCGGGGGCAGGAGCGATTCAATATTTACTGCACGCCTTGCCACTCGCGCGTGGGCAACGGGCTGGGCGAGATTGTGCAGCGCGGCTACAAGCCTGCCGCCAATCTTCACGATCAAGTGCGGCTGTCGCAACCGATTTCGCACTACTTTTACGTGATGTCGCATGGATACGGAGCGATGCCGGACTACTCGGCGCAGTTGGCTCCGGCAGATCGCTGGGCGGTGGCGGCTTACATTCGCGCGTTGCAGTTGAGCCAGGCAGCCACGCCGCAGGATGTACCGGCGGGCGTGCCGGTGGAAAGCCTGAAGAACATCGCCGCGCAGCAGGGACACGCGGAGTTCGCGGAGCCGTGGGCTCTGCCGGCAACAGCCATACAGGCATATCCGCACATTGCATCCGAAGGCGCGCCGGGCATGGCTCCAGCGAATCCAGCGGATCCGGCGATCAAGATTCCCGCAAGCAAACCGGCCCCAGCGGCCGCCAAGTAAGGACCTGAAGGCATGGCTCACGAATCGAATGCAACACACGGAGCAACACACGCAAAGGCGCTCCCCGCGGACTTGAGCGCGCCTGCGTTTGTGGATGTCTGGAAGATGCGCGCGCTGACGGTGGGAGCGGCTTTCACGGGGATCGCCGCAGTGTTGGCTTTCGCGGATGGAAAGCTTGATCATGTGCTGCGCGCATGGGTGCTTGGTTTGATGCTGACCTTTGGCTGGGCGGTGGGCGGCCTGGCGCTGTTGATGGTGCAATACTGCACAGGCGGCAAGTGGGGACTGCTGTTTCGGCGGCCACTGGAAGCGATGACGCGCACGCTACCGCTGGTGTTTGTTTACTGGCTGGTGGTGGTGCTGGAGATGAAGAAGCTCTACCTGTGGGCGCAAGTGGACGATGTGGCGGGTGCGCTGAAGTCGGGTTTCATCAGTGAAATTCAGGCGCATGCGATCGAGTTCAAGCGACCGATGCTGAATCCCGCGGCATTTGTCTGGACGGGCTTGGTGTGTTTCGCAATTTGGGGCTTCTACACGTGGCGGCTGAACGCGCTGGCGCTGAAGCGCGACGCCGACTTGCCAGAAAACACGCCGTACTGGATCAAGAAGTTTGAGAACATTAGCGGCCCCGGTATTGTGATCTACTCGCTGACCATGACGGCGGCGGTTATCTACTGGGTTATGTCGATGGACCCGACCTGGTACTCGTCGGTTTATGGACTGCTGTTCCTTGTGGGCCAGGGCTACTCGGTGCTGGCGCTGTCGATTATCGTTTCGATTTCGCTGTCGAAGTCCGAGCCATTCAAGACGATTCTGCGGCAGACGGAACAGCACGACATGGGCAAGCTGACGTTTGCTTTTGTCATGCTGAATATCTATCTGGCCTTCGCGCAGTTCCTCATCATCTGGTCAGGAAACCTGCCCGAGGAGATTCCCTGGTACATGGATCGCATTCAAGGGCATTGGGGCGTGATCATCACGCTGGACTTCATGTTCCATTGGCTGAGTCCGTTTACGCTGCTGCTGTCGCGTGACCTGAAGCGCAACAAGAAGCGGCTGGTTCGCGTGTGCCAATGGATGATATTTGCCAAGGCCTTTGATCTGTTCTGGCTGATCGAGCCGAACTACAGAGACGCGGCGCGCAACCTGCATTTCAGTTGGGGACTTCTGGAATATGTGGCTGTACCGGTGGCGATGGTGGCCTTCTGGGTGGCCTACTTCTGCACGCGCCTGAAGACCAGGCCGCTGGTGCAGGTGAACGACCCGCATCTGGCGGAGATATTGGAGCCTGAGCATGCACACGCATAAGGGAGAAGAACCAGGCGGCCACGAGCCGGAAGAAGTCGACGCGTCCGCGGGCTATGAGCGCAGCGATGTGCGCACCACGGGGATCGTGGTGTTTCTGACCGCGCTGGGCATCTTTGTGGTGGTGACGGCGGTGCTTTGCTACGGCATAGGCAAGGTTCTGAATGCGCAGATGAACCGTGAAGACGGGCCCAATAGCAAGTGGACCAAGACGGTGGATGTGCGCCAGCTTGGCAATCTGCCCTCCAATCCAGAGATGCAGAACAAGGTGGCGGAGCTGGCGCAGACGTTTCCGACGCCGCGAGTTCAGACCGACGACGGGAACCAGGATGTAGCCGACCTGCATGCGCGCGAGGATATTCTGCTGGGCAACTACAGCTGGGCGAACGACGCGCACAGCAAGGTGAGAATTCCGATTGAGCGTGCGATGGAATTGATTGCGCAACGTGGATTGCCGTTGGCGACGGCGGTGCAGAAATCGCCGTTGTTGACTGGGGATAGTGATCCGGTGGTTAGGGTGCCATTGACGAACGGGTTTGCGCGCACGGCTTACGAGCAGGATCAGGCAGCGAATGTTGTGGGCGGTAAGTGAGGTTTTGGTATCTCACGCAGAATTGTTTGTAAGAGGCAAGAAAGCGGGAGCACGATGCGGAGCATGAGCACAATCCGGAGAAGCTGGCAGAGGGCGGCGATTGCCGCGGCCAGTGCTGTGGGGCTGTGTCTGGTTGCTGCGAATTCGCCGTTGATGGCGCAGGTATCAGGTTACGGCGAGAAAACGATGGGTCCGGTGAGCGACAAGCCGCCGGCGATTCTGGACAAGGTCGGCATTGCGCAGCACCTGAACTGGCAAGTGCCGCTCACGCTGACGTTCACGGATGATGCGGGAAAACAGGTGCAACTGAGCAGCTACTTCGGCAAGTCGCCGGCGATTCTGGCGCTGGTGTACTACCAGTGCCCGATGCTCTGCTCAGAAGAGTTGAACGGGCTGACGAGCGCGCTGCAGATGGTGAAGTATGTTCCCGGCAAAGACTTCAACATAATCGTTGTGAGCATCGATCCCACCGAGGGCACAGACCTGGCCGCGGCCAAGAAGCGCAGCTATCTGAAGCGGTATGGACATCCCGAAACCGCGGCGGGCTGGCACTTCATGACAGGCACGCAGGCGAACATCGATGCGATCACCAAGGCGGTGGGTTTCGGCTATGTCAAGATTCCGGGGCCGGATGGCAAGCTGACGCAATTTGCGCATGCAAGTTCGATTCAGATTGTGACGCCGGAGGGCAAGCTGGCGCAGTACTACATGGGCGTCGAGTACTCGCCTAAGGACCTGATGCTGGGTTTGAATGAGGCGTCGGCCAACCGCATCGGTTCGCCGGTGGACAACATATTGACCTACTGCTATCACTACGATCCGCAGACCAACAAGCACTCGCTGATTGTGGCGCGGGTGGTGCAGTTGGGCGGCGGACTGACGGTGATGCTGCTGGGCGGATTTATGCTGACGATGTTTCGCAGGGACCTGCGACTCGAACACAACGAGGGCGACAACGGCGCTGCCGGAAACGGAAAAACAGGGACAGGCACAAAGGTGAACGGATAACGGAATGAGCCATATCAGCCCAACAATTTGGCAGTTTCTCGTCAAGTGGATGACGAACTTCGCACTGTTTCCGCCGGAGGCCTCGAAGATTGCGCCTCAGATGGACGCGCTGTATTTCTTCATCGCCCTGGTGAGCCTGATCGGACTGACGATCGTGATTCTTCTGGTCGTCAGCTTCTCCATTCTTTACAGCAAGGAACGTCATCCGAACGCGGTGCAGATCGAGGGCTCGACGCTGCTGGAAGCCACCTGGACGATTATTCCGCTGGGGCTGTTTCTGGTGATGTTCGTCTGGGGCGCGCTGATCTATTTCCGTGTTTACACGCCGCCGGCTAACGCCATGAACATCTATGTGGTGGGCAAGCAGTGGATGTGGAAGGCGGAGCACGAGGGCGGGCAGCACGAGATTAACTCCCTGCATGTGCCTACGGGCCGCGCGGTGCAGTTGACGATGATCTCGCAGGACGTGTTTCACAGCTTTTCGATTCCCGCATTTCGCGTGAAGCGCGAGGCGATTCCGGGCCGCTACACGACGGTCTGGTTTGAGGCCACGCTGCCTGGCACCTATCACCTTTTCTGCACGCAATACTGCGGCACGAATCACTCGCAGATGATTGGCGACGTGGTGGTGTTGAGCCCCGAAGACTTCAAGCAGTGGCTGGCGAGTTCCACCAGCGGGGCGTCGCTGGCGCAGGACGGCGAGCGGCTGTTCGCAAGCTTGAGTTGCGCGGCCTGCCACAATACGCGGCCGGATGCGCGCGGGCCATCGCTGGCTAACGTGTACGGCGCGAAGCTGACGCTAACCAGCGGGCAGGCGATCACAGCGGACGACGCCTATTTGCGCGAAGCGATTCTTAATCCGTCGCAACACATTACCCAGGGCTATGCGCCCATCATGCCCACTTACCAGGGACAAGTAAGCGAAGAGGGCGTGATTGCGCTGGTTGAATATATCAAGCACCTCGACTCCGACTACCGGGTGCAGCAGACAACGACTACGACCGATCTGCTCCCGGAGGGCGGGGGCAAAGCGACGCCTGCCGGGCCTGCGCCCGCGGCGGCGGGGAAGGTGAACCCATGAGCGCCACAATCATAAGTCTTCCCGATCAGTCGACGGCCAGGATTCCGAAGATGAATTACCTGACCAAGGAGAACGGGCTGCTGAGCTGGTTGCTGACCGGCGACCACAAGCGGATCGCGATTCTCTACCTGATTTCAATTACGTTTTTCTTCTTCATCGGCGGAGCGCTGGCGGGACTGATCCGACTGGAACTGCTGACACCGCAGAGCGATCTGATGGCTACCGACACCTATAATAAGGTGTTCACGATGCACGGCGTCATCATGATTTTCCTGTTTCTGGTGCCTTCGGTTCCGGCCACGCTGGGCAATTTCTTTATACCGATGATGCTGGGGGCGAAGGATCTGGCGCTGCCCAGAATCAACCTGCTGAGCTGGTACTTGTATGTTCTTGGCGGCATCCTGGTGATCTACACCATGGTGAGCGGCGGCGTGGATACCGGGTGGACATTTACGACTCCGCTATCGACGCACTACGTGAACACGAATGTGCTGTCGACCGGCATGGCGGTGTTTATCGCGGGATTCAGTTCGATCTTTACCGGTCTGAATTTCATCGTCACAATCCACAAGATGCGAGCACCGGGGATGACGTGGTTCCGCATGCCGCTGTTTGTGTGGGCGCATTATGCGGCCAGCATTCTGATGGTTCTGGGGACGCCGGTGCTGGCCATCGCGGTGGTCTTGCTGGCGCTCGAGCGGACGATTGGGATTGGGGTTTTCGATCCTGTCAAGGGCGGCGACCCGCTTTTGTTCCAGCACCTGTTCTGGTTCTATTCGCACCCGGCTGTCTACATCATGATTCTGCCCGGCATGGGTGTGATCTCGGAAGTGATTTCGACGTTTAGCCGCAAGCGCGTTTTCGGCTATACGGCGGTGGCTTTTTCATCGGTGGCGATTGCGGTGTTCGGCTTCTTCGTCTGGGCGCACCACATGTTCATCATGGGTATTTCGAATTATGCGGTGCTGGTATTTTCGCTGCTGACGATGCTGGTTGCGGTGCCTTCGGCGATCAAGATTTTCAACTGGACGTTTACGCTTTACAAGGGCTCCATCACTTTCGAGACGCCGATGCTTTACGCGTTCGGCTTCATGGGATTGTTCACGATCGGCGGCATGACGGGGGTGTTCCTGGGCACGTCAGGCACGGACATTCACCTGACCGAGACGTACTTCATCGTGGCGCATTTCCATTTCGTCATGGTGGGCGGGATGCTGATGGCGTTCCTGGCGGGCATTCACTTCTGGTGGCCGAAGATGACCGGGCGCATGTATCCGGAGAAGATATCGCAGATGGCGGCGGTGGTCACGTTCATCGGCTTCAACCTGACGTTCTTCCCGCAGTTCATTCTGGGGACGCTGGGTATGCCGAGGCGCTACGCGGCTTATCCGCCGGAGTTCCAGATTTTGAATGTGTTCTCAACCGCGGGCGCGACTATTCTGGGCGTGGGCTATTTGCTGCCGGTTCTCTACCTGGTGTGGTCGCTCAAGTACGGCGAGATCGCGGGCGACAATCCCTGGCAGGCGACGGGGCTGGAGTGGCAGACGCAGTCTCCGCCGTTGACCGAGAACTTTACCGAGCTACCGATCATGGACCACGAAGCATACGACTACGAGTGGCTGGAAAATCAGAAGACGAAAGAGGTGGCCAGTGCCGGATAGCTCAGCAATTGACCACGGTGCGGTGACGACGGCCGGCGACGCTCACGCGGAGCATCCGTCTTATCAGCGCCACCACTTTGAAACCGTCGAGCAGCAGGCGGATGCCTCCGCCTTTGCGATGTGGCTTTTCCTGTTGACGGAAGTGATGTTCTTTGGCGGACTGTTCACCGCCTACCTGATCTACCGCAACTGGTACTACCCGGCGTTTGTCTCCGCTTCGCACCAGTTGAATGTAGTGTGGGGAACGCTGAACACGGTGGTACTGATCCTGTCGAGCTTCACCATGGCCATGGGGGTGTGGTGCGCGGAGACGCGGCGCAGGCGCGGGCTGGTGCTTTGCCTCACACTGACGATGACCCTGGGACTGGTCTTTCTTGGCATCAAGACAGTCGAGTACAAAGAGAAGATCGAAAAGCATCACGTTCCGGGCCAGCACTATAGCCTGCAGTCGTTCCTCGATCCTGCGCACGACGAAGCTGCGCTGGCTGCGGGTGACAAGCCATTAGCCCTGGACATGGCGCGCCACACTGAAATCTATTTCTCGCTTTACTTTGCCATGACCGGCATGCACGCGCTGCACATGATCATCGGCATCGGCATTCTGGCATTCATGATCTTTCGCGCGCGAGCGGGAGCGTACACGGGTGGCCACGTTACGTTTGTCGAAAATTTCGGCTTCTACTGGCACTTTGTGGACCTTGTCTGGATCTATCTTTTCGCGCTGTTGTATTTGATAAGCAGGCATCAGTAGTGGGCAGTCGCTAGTGTGGTGAGTCTGAAGTTCGGCGTAGAACAAAAGCAGATTCTTCGCTCACCACCCCCGAACTGAAAAGCGTTCGGGGCCCCGTTCGCTCAGAATGACAGCCGATGCTCTATTGGGAATTTTGGACTCGGGACACTAGCTATCAAAGGAGACGCGGCATGAGCGAAGAAACGAAACACACGCATCAAATCGTCGGCCCCAAGGTCTACGTGATCATCCTTTTTGCGTTGCTGATCGGCACCGCGCTTACTGTGTGGGCATCGTTCATTGAGCTGGGCCCGTGGAATCCGGTGATCGCGCTGGCGATTGCCACCGGCAAGGCCGTGCTGGTGGTGCTGTTTTTCATGCAAGTGAAGTACAGTTCCAAGCTGACGAAGCTGACGGTGGGCGCGGGCATCTTCACGCTTCTGGCTCTGATCAGCATGACGCTGTCGGACTACATTAGCCGGGCCTGGGGACGATGGTAGTAGGGCAGTTCACGGTGGGCAGTGGACAGTGGTCAGTTTGTTGAATCCCATGTATTGAGATTATGTATGAGGGGCTGCCTGATGGAGGTGGCCCTTTTTGCTGTCGGCGGAACGGCGCAGAATAGAGGCGGAGGCCAACCCGGTTTGAATCTCAAGCCTGACAGCGAGCAATTCCCCGAAGAGATTGCAAAACTGGCCGATCAGCCACGTGTGCTGGTTCGCAGAGGCGGTGCGCTGCGCAAGGGGGCGCGGTGCGTTGTGTACTGGATGCAGCGGGCGATGCGGATTGTGGACAATCCGGCGCTGGATGTGGCGATCGAAGCGGGGAACCTGCTGGGGTTGCCGGTGGTGGTGTACTTCCAGGTAATTCCGAACTATCCGAATGCGAACCTGCGGCATTACCACTTTATGCAGCAGGGGCTGAGGGATGTGGCTGAAGATGCGGCGGAGCGCGGGGTGGGCTTGTTGGTACGGAGGACGCCGGCGACGCTGGAGGGGTTTCTGGAAGAGGTGGAGGCGGCGCTGGTGGTGGGGGATGAAAATCCCTGTCGCGAGCCGGAGCGTTGGCGTGGAGTGTCGGCGAAGAGGCTCAGGGTGCCTTTCTGGACAGTGGATGCGGATGTGGTGGCGCCGTCGCGGGTGTTTGGGCGGAGCTTTGTGCTGCTGCATCACTTCAGGCCGCACCTGAAGAGGGAGTTGCCGAATTTCCTGGTGGCGGCTCCGAAAATAAGTCCGTCGCACGCGTGGAAGCCGTGGAAAGCGCTGGAGAACTATTCGCTGGCGGAGGATATTACCGCCGGGTTCGTGAGACTAGACCGAACCGTGAAGCCGGTGGACAATTTTACGGGCGGGACGCATGCGGCTCTTAAGCGGCTTGGCGAGTTTGTGCGGCTGGAACTCAAGGACTACGACGAGACGCGGAACCATCCGGAGACGCGTGGAACCAGCCGGCTGTCTCCTTATCTGCATTTCGGCAATATTGGCCCGCTGACCATTGCGGTGGCGGTGGAAAAAGCTGCGGCAGCGGGAAAGATTCCGGCAGCGGCCAGAGACCGTTTTCTGGAGCAGGTGATTGGCTGGCGGGAACTGGCGGTGCTGTTCGTTCGCTACGAGCCGAACTACGACAACTGGGAATGCGCCGCGCCGTGGGCTCGGAAGACACTGGTGGAACACGGGGGCGACCTTCGGCCGCACCGCTACAGCTTTTCGCAACTGGAACGCGGCGAGACCGCAGACGAACTGTGGAACGCGGCTCAGCAGGAGATGGTCCAGACCGGCTGGATGCACAACTATATGCGGATGTACTGGGCGAAGAAGATTTTGGAATGGGCGCCGGACCCGGCCACGGCCTTTGAATGGGCAGTGACGCTAAACGACCGGTATGAGCTGGACGGGCGCGATCCAAACGGCTACGCGGGCATTGCGTGGGCCATTGTGGGCAGGCATGACCGGCCCTGGTTCAACCGCCCGGTCTTTGGGCTGGTGCGCCCGATGACGGGGACGTCGATTGCCAAGAAGTTCGACGCCAAGGCCTACATTCGGCAGCAAGGCGTTCCGGGACCCTAGGGGTTATTGGACCGGCAAAAGACAAGGTCATCTTCATCTCACCCATTCCCGCAAAATACGCGGGAATGAAGGGGCACGTGCCGGGACAATAGGGGTTAGGGATTGGATGCCCCCAGGCTTGATGAGCGGACAAGTGCTTTCAATCACACCCACTCCACTTTCCCCGTGTCCTATAATGGGCCAAACATTCAATCCCGGAAACTGTTTGTTTCGCACTGCGTAATCCAATGGATTCTGCGCGATCCCCCTCGGAAGATGAGAGAGAGGGGAGGCCGGAGTCGGATACCGGACGCGTGTGAAGACCTGGAACCTGAGACCGAAGTTGAGCCAGTCTGCCCGCTGTGGCGGGGTAGGGAAGCGTGTGTCCTGGTGGCGGGATGGATGGTGGACGGCGGCGAAGAGCGCCTTGTTGATCCAGCCCTCAAGAACTGTTACAGCTTCCCACCCATTTCGCGATAAAGCCTGCGAAAAGGATGGGGCACGGGGCTTCTGTTTGAGGGCCGGCTCAATAGTGCTGGCTGCATGGGCTCTGGCTCCTTTGGCTGTCTGGTTTGCTCTGGCGGCAGCGGCGCAGGGGGTGCCCGCTGGACTTGAAGACAAGGCGCAGCAGGCAGCGAATGCGCCTCCGCGCGTGAAAGCGGCGCAGCGGTTTATGGCGCAGCGGGGTTGGACGCCCGCGCGCGGCCTTGCGGTGAGACGCGCAGGACGCCTGCCCGCCCGGCCGAAAATAAATTCAATTGCGGCTTCGTTACCCATGGATGGAGGGGCGGCTTCGGCTACGTGGCAGCCGCTGGGGCCAGCGGCTGTGGTGACGCCGGAGTTTGGTCTTGTGACGGGCCGCGTATCGGCGCTGGCGCTGGACACATCTGATCCGGCAGGCAAGCGCATTTACCTGGGAACGACCGGGGGCGGGGTGTGGATGGCGCAGTACGCGACCAACCCGGCGGCCGCGGCATTTACGCCTCTCACAGATACGCTGACGGCTCTGGGCGGCGCAGCGGACGCTTCCACCAGCATTGGCGCGATGACGGTGCAGCCGGGCGGCACGGGCGTGATTCTGGCCGGAACCGGCGACCCCAACGATCTGCTTGATTCCTACTACGGCGGCGGCATTCTGCGCTCGACCGATGGCGGAAGCACGTGGACCCTGATTTCGCGGACCAGAGATGTAGAGGATGGACTGGGTGCGCAGGACTTCAGCTTTCTGGGCGAGGGCTTTGCTGGTTTCGCATGGAGTACAGCTGATCCGCAAGTGGTGGTTGCCGCGGTTTCGCAGGCTTGGGAAGGCACGCTGGTGAATGCGGCACAGGCGGGCATAAGCTACCAGGGCTTGTATTACAGCAACAACAGCGGCGAAAGCTGGCATCTGGCAACGATCACCGATGGTGGCACGAATTTTGTGCAGGGTCCGCTGGCGGCGTTTGCGGCTCCGGACGGCAACGCGGCTACAGCGGTGGTGTGGAACGCGAAGCGAGGCCTGTTTGTGGCCGCGGTGCGCTACCACGGCTACTACCAGTCCGCGGACGGCGTTACCTGGACGCGCATGGCGTCGCAACCGGGCGCGGGCCTGACTACGCTGTTGTGCCCGAACAACCCGGGCAGCACGGGCTCGTTTGCCTGCCCCATCTTTCGTGGTGCGCTGGCAGTGAATCCCGAGACCGGCGACACCTTTGCCTGGACGGTGAATTCCTATAACCCGGCAACAGGACTATGGCCTGACCTGGGGATCTGGCAGGACCAGTGCGGCCTGAATGGAAGCGCGTGCGGCAATCAGGCCATCGCTTTTGCGAAGCTGCCCTGGCTTCCAGGGACAAGCGCCACGGAGCCCGCGATCGCAGACGGCGGCTACACACTGGCGCTGGCTGCGGTTCCGGCGGGTGTGGGAGCGGGCTACGATACGCTGCTCTTTGCCGGGGCAGACGACCTGTGGAAGTGCAGCCTGGCGATGGGTTGCCAGTGGCGGAACACCACGAACGCAACGACTGGCTTCTGTGCGCAGGTGGGCGCATACCAGCATGCCCTGGCCTGGGACCCAGGCAACCCGTTGCAGATTTTTGTGGGCAACGACAGCGGACTGTGGAGTTCGAGCGACGGGATTGGGGAGTCGGGAGCGCTGTGCCCCTCGTCCGGCAATAGCGACGCTTCCCACTTTCAGAATCTGAACGGGAACCTGGGTTCGCTGGCGGATGTGGTGAGCATTTCCGCAGTAACCACGACGCCCTACACGATGATGTCGGGGCTGGGTGCGAACGGGACCGTGGGCGTAAAGAGCGGGGCGGCGACGACGAACTGGCCGCAGATTCTGGGCGGTTACGGCGGTCCGGTGTCCATTGACCCGAGAAACAGCTCGAACTGGTACGTGAACAACGAGTCGGGCGTCTCAATCTACCTGTGCGCGCAGGCGACACCGTGCGCGGCTGCGGATTTCGGTTCGAGCCCGGTGGTAAGCAATGTGGACGTGAGCGGAGATGGACTCACGATGCCTACGCCGGCGCCTTTCCTGGTGGACCCGCTGGACCCGACGCAGTTGCTGGTGGGGACATGCCGGGTATGGCGAGGGCCGGGGGACGGCAGCGGCTGGAGCCAAAGCAACGCGGTGAGCGACGTTCTGGACGGCGGGGTGGGCGGCACGTGCAAGGGCGACGCTCTGATCCGCTCGATGGCCGCGATGCCGCTCGGGAGCGGCGGCGAGGTGGTGTACCTGGGCATGTACGGGTCGGCCAATGGCGGGGCCAATCTGCCCGGCCATGTGTTGAGCGCGGTGGTCAAGCCTCCACTGAGCGCCATGCCCGAGTGGCACGATTTGACGCTGGGTAAGGTCGACAACGACCGCAACGGCCTGAATGCGTTTGGCCTGGACATTTCCAGTCTCTTCATCGATCCGCACGACCCGAGCGGGAACACGGTTTACGTCACGGTGGAGGGAGTGAAGAGCCCTTTGCAAGAGGTGCAGGTGGTGTACCGCACTACCGATGGGGGCAAGCACTGGACGGACCTGACGGCGAATCTTCCGGCTACTCCGGCAAGCAGCGTGGTGGTGGACCCGCAGGAAGCCAGTACTGTGTATGTGGCCACGGACGAGGGTGTTTATTTCACGACCGAGGTCGGGAGTTGCGGTTTGCCGCCGTACGCATGCTGGTCAGTGTTTGGGACCGGCCTTCCGGAGGCTCCGGCGGTGGCTCTGAGCGCTTCACCGGCGGGCACGGCGAAGCCGGTGCTGGTAGCGGCGACGTACGGCCGCGGTATATGGCAGACGCCGCTTTGGACGGCGGGCGCAAATCTGACCGCCGCGGTGGCCAGCCCCGCTTCGCTGAGCTTTGCCAGCCAGATGTTTGGGACCACCAGCGCAGCGCAGACTGTGACCATTTGGAACACGGGCAACATCGCATTGACGCCGACGACGATTACCAAGACCGGGGACTTCAACGAGACGGACAACTGCCAGAACATGAGTGTGGCGGTGGGGGCGAACTGCACGATTCAGGTAACGTTCCGGCCCACAGCGGTGGGGCAGCGCACGGGACAGATGATTGTGAGCGCCAACGTTTATGGCGGGCAGTTGACGGTGGATCTGGGCGGGACTGGAACGCCGTCGGGCTCGGTCAGCCTGACTCCGCCCAGCATTGATTTCGGCCAGGTGGCGGTGGGGGCCGTGTCGGATGCGGTGCAGGTTCAGGCCGGCAACAGCGGCACGGCGGCGGTTCAGATTAGCTCCGTCACCATTACATCTCCTTTTACGATTGCGACGAACCTTTGCGGGTCCGCCAGCCTGGATGTGGGCGCCGATTGCCAGGTTCGGATAGAGTTTGCGCCAACGCAGATTGGAGCGGCGGCTGGAACGCTGACGTTTACAGACGCGGCCGGAACACAGACGGTCGAGCTGAGAGGGACAGGTGCAGTCGCGCCGACCGATGTCCTGAACCCCAGTTCGCTAAGTTTTCCCGCGACGGGGACGGGCGAGCTATCGGATGCGCAGACGATTACGCTGACCAACGTGGGCGACCTGCCGCTGAAGGCGATTTCAATCACGGTGAGCGGAGACTTCAGGGACACGGACAATTGCGGCACGCAACTGGCGCCGCATTCGGTGTGCACGATTACGGTGGTTTTTGCGCCGACGCAACAGGGCAGCCTGGCCGGCACGCTGACCGTGAAAGACGCGCTGCGGACGCAGACGGCGGGGCTTGCGGGGGCAGGGGCGGCGGCGCCGGTGCTGAGCGTGAGTCCGGGCAGTTTGAATTTTCCGATGCAGTTGCCGGGGGTGGCCAGTTCGCCTTTGACTTTGACGGTAAGGAACACCGGAGGAGTGGCGATGGCGGGGCTGGGCTTTCAGATTGCGAGCCCTGCAGCCGCCAGTTTTGCCAAAGGCGCGACAACCTGCGGAACGTCGCTGGACAGCGGCAGCAGTTGCACGATGCAAGTGATCTTTACCCCTGCAACAACCGGCGGAAGCGCGGCCACGCTATCGGTCTATTCCTCATCCGTGGGCGTGGCGGGGATCGATGTGCCGCTGAGCGGATCGGCGCAGCTTGTTTCCGGGCTGGGGGTGAACCCGGCGCACTTGAGCTTTGCGGCCGCCAATCCGGGACAGCCGAGCGCCCCGCAGATAGTGACGGTGAGCAACACCAGCGGCTTTGCGATGCAGTCGCTGTCTTTGTCGCTATCTGTCGCTTCTCCATTCAGTCTGGCGCAGAATACCTGTTCCGGCACTCTGGCGGCCGGAGCAAATTGCACTGCTGGAGTGATCTTTACGCCCGTTGCCAGCGGGGCGGCGGCAGGTATCTTGACCGTCAGTTCTTCGTCTGTAGCAACCGCGGCTACGGTTGCACTGAGCGGCACCGGTGCTGTTCCGGCGGAGATCCGGGTGACGCCATCGCCGATGAACCTGGGAGCTGCGGGACCAGGCACGGCGAGCGGCGCAACGGCGTTTGTCGTGACCAACCCAGG
>Ga0114951_10001485_pt1 | contig 28839 bp, 25 predicted proteins | sample AM7aDNAmetaG_FD_88677 | JGI IMG/M metagenome (GOLD analysis project Ga0114951, IMG submission 88677) | Freshwater microbial communities from Finland to study Microbial Dark Matter (Phase II) - AM7a DNA metaG | ecosystem: Environmental > Aquatic > Freshwater > Lake | place: Finland: Lake Alinen... | reverse complement strand
CTCGCGGCGCTTGAACAACCGGACTTGATTCTCTGGCCGGAAGCAGCTTTTCCAGGCTATTTCAATAGAGACCTTCAAGCGGAGCGGATCTCCCGGCTCGCGCAAGAGATTAAAACACCGCTTCTGATCGGCGGGCTTGAATGGGAAAGTGAAAAAGAATCCTATAACAGTGCATATTTTCTCAAAAAAGACGGTAGCTCCGGCCAGCGTTACGACAAGCTTCGGCTCGTGCCATTCGGGGAATACATTCCGCTAAAAGTTGTTTTTGGATGGATCGCACCCGTCGCGGATGCGCTTGGGATCAGTGATTTCAACGAGGGGAAGGATCCCGTGGTCTTTCGTTGGGCGCGCGAGAGCTGGCCCTTCGGGGTCTTGATCTGTTTCGAAGATGTTTTTTCGAATCTCGCGCGGGTCTTGGCGGATGGCGATTCGAAATTCCTTGTCGTGATCACCAATGATGCCTGGTTCGGAAAGACCAACGCACCATATCAACATCTGCAGGCTTCGATCTTCCGCGCGGTCGAGAACGGCGTGGCGGTCGTGCGTGCGGCCAATACCGGGGTTTCGGGTTTTATCTCCCATCAAGGGCGTGTCCTGGCCATCTTGAAAGACCCAAAGGGGGAAGAGACTTTTGTGATGGGTCAGAAGACGCTCGATTTGCCCCTTGTGACCGAGAGGACGCTTTACCGGCAAGGTGGATTTATATTTCCGTATTTTGCCGCAGACTGTTTTCTAATCCTGGGGTTTTTTCTGTTCAGAAAAAGGACGGAAAAATGAGAAGCACAAACTCCGAGAGCCAGGGAGGCGTAGAGGCAAAGCCGCATAGAAAAAACAAAAGAGCGATTCTCGCTTCTTTGCTTCTCTGTTTCTTGTTTTCTTGTGTGTTTTCCAGTTGCGTTCACGTCGGCGCGGGTGCCGGCTACTGGCATACCAACTCGGAAGGTGAAACTACCGCGAAACAAGCGAGCTTCGACACCGCGAATTATATTCCAGGAAGTTCGACGGCAGGAAAAATTACCGTTTAGCTTTAAATCAGGGAAAGGCCGCCGTCGGCGATGAGGGTCTGGCCGACGATCCAGGAGGATTCGGGGGAGCAGAGGAACGCGACCACTCGGGCAAGGTCTTCCGGTTTTCCAATTCTGCCGCCCGGGGTCCTTTTCAGCACTTCCTGCTTGAACTCGTCAAAAAACGGGAACATTTTGAGCGCGTCTGTGTCCACCAACCCGCCTGAGACGCAATTAACGCGTATCCCTTTAGGCATCAATTCCACAGCCAAATATCGCATCGTGGCCTCGATCGCGGCTTTGGAAATGCCGATGGCGCCGTAATTGGGGATAAAATGGTGCGCGCCAAGGCTAGAGAGAGCGATAATAATGCCTTCCTTTTTGGCTTCCATGATAGGAAGGGCCTTTTGCGAAAGCGCAAGGAACGCTTTCGCATTGATATTCATAGAAAGGTCCCAGTGGTTCATCTTGAGCCGGTGGACGGCTTTGAAGGCGCCAAGCGCGGCATTGTGAATAAGGATATCGAGCGTCCCGAAGGTCTGAAGGACATTTTCGAAGAGAGTTTTATGAGCGTCGAGGTCCCCGACATTTGCTTGGAAGGCGGCGGCTTTCACGCCTTTGGCAAGGAGCTCCTCGACGGTTTTTTTGGCGGCTTCTTCATTCTGAAGATAATTGACCGCGACATTCACGCCGTCGTCGGCCAAACGGAGGGCAATAGCCCGTCCGATCCCGCGCGAAGCTCCGGTGATGAGTGCGACTTTGCCTTTCAGGGAATTTGCCATGGCCGATAAGATACCAGATAATAGATCAAATCCAAAAGAAAAAAGATTCTTGGGGCTCCGAGAGGGGCTATGCTATAATTTCACGCTCAAAAACTATAACGAACGAGATCGTGAATATCATTAAGAAGAACCTGCAGGTCTTTCAGCGATGCCTATTGGACGGGATCGTCAGACATTTCGCTCATGGCGCGCTCGAGACGCGGGCAGAAAAGATCGTTCAGCTTTTTGAAAATCAGATCCCTCGGGGAAGCCGGATCCTGGATCTCGGCGGCGGTTGGGGCTTTTATGCGGAGCCTCTCAAGAAGAGGGGGCATGAGTCTCTGGTTCTGGATGTTGTGAACCCCGGCTATCAGAAGGCGCCGGTGGTGCTCTATGATGGCTTCAAGATCCCGTTTCCGGATCAAAGTTTTGACGTGACGATTCTCATGACCATGCTTCATCACGTGCCGGATCCTCTGGCGCTTTTCAAAGAGGTGCGGCGGGTGACGCGAAAAAAAGTTGTGGTCGTCGAGGATCTTTACCAACATGCGGCCGGGCGTTTTTGGACCATTTGCCGCGATCGGTTTTTGAATGTAGAATTTTTGTCTCATCCGCATCAGTTCCGCACGGACGGCGGATGGCGGGAGTTTTTTAAATCCTCGGGTTTTGAGGTCAGCTCTTTTAAAAGTTTTTATACTTGGCTTTCAGGATGTCGTATCTTGAATGGGATCTACGTTTTGGAAAAAGGAAGACCATGAGCAAACTTGCGATCGAAAAGATCCTTTGGATTAAAGAGGGAGAGGGCATCACGGCCTGTGGTCGTATCCCAGAAGATTCCGAATTCTTTAAGGACCATTTCCCGGGGTTTCCGGTGTTGCCCGGTGTTCTGGCGCTTGAGATGCTCAAGCAGACCGCGGAGCGGTATCTGGCGTCTCTTCCGAGCGGTGAAGGCCAGCATTATTTTTTGAAACAGATTCGCGCGACACGATTCTCAAAATATCTCAGACCCGGCGATGAGTGGGAAAGCCGTCTGATGCTTACGCAGACGCAGGGTGAGGAAACCACCTGGGATGCAAAGTTGTTTTATCACGGCGAAGTCGCCGTGTCGGCCAAGCTGACGTTGGCCAAAGTTAAGAACCCGCAATCATCAGCAGTATCATAGACAACTTAGGAAGGACGATAGAATGATCATGGAGAAAGAACTCTTTACGAAAGTTCAGCAAACACTTGCCGGCGCGCTTGGAGTGGAGGAATCCGATATCACACCGGAAGCTTCCCTGAAGCGGGATCTTGGCGCCGAGTCCATCGATTTCATCGACATCGTTTTCCGCCTTGAAAAGGCTTTCGATCTCAAGATCCCGGCCGGCGATCTTTTCCCCAGCCATCTTCTGAACGATGAACGTTTCGTGAAGGAAGGTGTGGTTACAGCGGAGGGACTCACGGAACTTCGCACCAAGCTTCCTTACCTCGAACTCGAAGAATTCACCAAAGACCCGCAGATTACGAAACTGGCGGATTGTTTCACGGTGAAGATGCTCCTTCGTTATCTGAACGACCGTTTGGGCAAGAGTTCCTGCGACGATCAATGCTGCTCGTAAAGAAAAAATCAGCCACGCTGCGCGGCGTGGGTGTGGATCTGGTGTCCTGCAACCGCGTGAAACAATTCCTTTCTCGTCATCGGGATTATGTTCGCGAGCGTTTTTTGAATTCCTCGGAACGCCGATCCTTCAAACGTCTTTCCCTGCAAGAATTCGCGGAGCTTTTTACGGCCAAGGAAGCCTTTTTCAAGGCCTGCGGCGAGTCGTGGATGGGGCTCGAAGGATTCCAAGACATGCGGATGAAACGGTGTGAAGGCGATTATTTTGAAATGGAATGGCGAACCGGTCGCACCAGGAAGCTCTATCGCGGGGAAGGCCATTTTTTTAGGAGCGGGGACCTGGTCGGCGCACAGGCCATGATCTGGAGATAACATGCGCTGGCTTCTTCTTGAGAAGGTCCATTCGATTCATAAAGGCAAAAAGGCCATTGCTTCTTCCAAAGTTCCCCTGGCGCCTTACAGCTCAGAAGTTCTCTTTATTGAAATGATGGCGCAGACCGGGGGTCTCTTGGTCGGTGCGGAAAGCGATTACAAAAAAGATCTTGTTTTTGCAAAGATTGAAAGCGCGACCATCACCATCGTTCCTAAGTCCGGAACTCCGCTTCAGATCGAAGCGTGGTCCGAAAGCCTTGGCGCGGAAGGCGGCTGGCTTGAGGCGACGATCACTTGCGCGGAAGGATTAGTTGCGAGCGCGAAACTCCTCCTGATGGCCGTGAGCGGACTTTCCGCGGAACAGACCAAGTCCATTACATTCCACGAGGCTTTCATGAATCATTTCAACGTCCGCGAGAAGATCCTTCCTTTATCAGCAAAGGGCTAAGCTTCATGACCGAAAAACGCCGTGTCGTGATCACAGGTTTCGGGGTCATCACGCCGTGCGGGAACGGCTGGGAACCTTACTGGGAGGCCGCGCTTCACGGGCGCTCCGCGATCCGAAGTGCCGATCCCCTTAAATTGAATTGTCCTTCGTTTAAATACGCCGGGATGCTGTCCGGTTTTGAGCCTAAGGAATTTATTGAGAACCGTAAGTCCATCAAGCTGATGTCCCGTGAGATCCAGATGGCAGTTGTCGCAAGCCGCCTCGCCATTAAAGATGCGAAACTTTCTCCTGAAAATTATGATCCCACGCGGGTTGGTGTGACACTTGGCACCGGGATCATCAATAACGATCTCGATGAGATCGGGGTGGGCCTAAGGAACGGTCTGGATGAGAACGGGTATTTTTCCATGACCAAGTTCGGGCAAGACGGCGTTCGATCGCTTTTTCCTCTCTGGTTCCTGAAATATCTTCCGAATATGCCGGCCTGCCATGTTTCCGTTGCGAATCATCTCCGGGGTCCGAATAATACCATTACGACGTCGTCGGCCGCGAGCACCCAAGCGATCGGGGAAGCGTACCGTGTGATCGAACGAGGGGATGCGGATATCATGCTGGCGGGTGGGACGGATTCGAAGCTCAATGCGATGGGGATCTCGCGTTTCCAACTTCTCAGTCTTCTTGCGATAAGAGAGGCATCCCCCGAGAAAGTTTACTGTCCTTTTGACAAAAAACATGATGGGATCGTTCTGGGAGAAGGCGCTGGGATCCTTGTGCTGGAATCCCTTGAGAGCGCGAAAAAACGCGGGGCCTCGATCTATGCCGAACTTGCAGGCTATGGATCTTCCTCTGATTTTAATTATGACCCGCGCGATCCGGATGATTTTACAGGGAAGCGCGTGGCGATCCGCCGGGCCCTCGAAGATGCCTCGCTCGAACCCGCGGATGTCGACGTCCTTGTGGCGAATGGAAGCGGCATCCCGCAGGAAGATGTTCAGGAATCACTCGCGGTCCATTCCTTTTATTCATCTACCTTCAAAAAGCTTCACGTTACTGCTGTAAAACCCGTGACCGGGAATCTTGTTTACGCTACGGGAAGCATCGAGGCGGTGGTGGCTGTGCTTACCACGAAAAAAGGGCAAGTGCCTCCGGTCACGAATCTTGAAAGCCCGGACCCCGAGTGCCCGCTTCCGTTCGTCAAAGATAAAGCGAAATCTTGCCAAGTGAACGTGGCCGTATTGAATACCTTCGGGTTGGGGGGCCAGAACGCATCTCTGGTGTTCAAAAAATGTTAAAGAGAAGAGTGGTGGTGACAGGGATGGGCGCCGTGACGCCTCTTGGAAACTCTGTCCGCGATACCTGGCTTCGCTTGACGCAGGCAAAGTCGGGGATCGGCCCCATCACGCTTTTTGACGCGAGCCGTTTTCCGACGCGCATTGCCGGCGAAGTTAAAGGATTCTTATTTGAGAAATGGCTGGAGCGTAATCCGCCGCTTGCTTGCGCGGGCCGCAGCACATTCTTTGCGCTTCAGGCCGCGGCGGAAGCTTACAAAGGTGCGAGGCTGGAGCCCCTTGCCGTGAATCCGAATCGCTTTGGTATTTACTTTGGCGCGGGGGATAGCGGGATCGATTTCGGTCCATTTATCAAGACCATGGTAGCGTCCTTTACTAAGGATAGCGTCGAGGTTGTGGATAAGGGAAAATATCTTCAGCACGCGAGCCAGAACATGAGCGCTTTGCGAGAGTTGGAAAACCAGCCGTTTATGACCGTGACGCATCTGACCCGTCTTTTTGATATTCGCGGGCCGGTCTCGAATTGTTTGACAGCATGCGCGGCGTCGTCCCAGGCGATCGGAGAAGCTTTTGAATGGATAAGGCGCGGGGATGCCGACGTGATGATGGCCGGAGGGTCTCATTCCATGATCTATCCGATGGGAGTTGCCGGATTTAGTTTATTGACGGCGCTTTCTATGCGCAATGATGATCCCCAAAAAGCTTCTCGGCCGTTCGATAAAAAACGGGATGGGTTCGTGATCGGCGAAGGCGCGGGGGTGCTGATCCTGGAAGACTTGGAGCATGCCCTCAAGCGCAAGGCTCCGATCCACGGGGAAGTCGTGGGTTATGGTTCCACAGCGGACGCGTATCGGCTCACCGATATGGACCCGGAAGGCCGGGGTGCGGCGCGTGCCATGGAGATTGCGATGGAAAAAGCTTGCGTTGGGCCCCAAAATATTGATTATATCAATGCACACGGCACTTCCACCGCAGTGAACGACTCGCTGGAAACCCTCGTCATCAAAAAAGTGATGGGCAATTACGCGCCGAAAATTCCGGTCAGCTCGACCAAATCCATGCTCGGGCACATGATCGCGGCGGCCGGCGGGGTCGAGGCGATTATCTGTTTGATGGCGATGCGTGATTCGGTGATCCCGCCGACGATCAACTATGAAGAACCGGATCCCGATTGTGATCTGGATTACGTGCCGAACACGTCGCGGCGGTCGAACGTGAATCTAGCGCTCTCCAACTCGTTCGGGTTCGGCGGTCAGAACATTTGTTTAGCTTTAAGGAGATATGATGGCTCGTGATCTGATATTTATGACCGGTGCGACCGGTGTGTTGGGGCAAGATCTGGTTAAGGAATTACTCCGGACCACTCATGCCGAAATAGCGCTCTTGGCCCGCGCCAAGAACCGTGCTTCCCATTCCGATCGCGTCAAAAAGATCCTTACTTCGATCGGTATCGATTCTCATCTCGGTTCTCGCCTCCATGTGATCGAAGGGGATGTGACGCATCACAAATTTGGCATCAAAAAAGCCGACCTTGAATATCTGGAGCGTGAGTGCAAGGTGTTCTATCACATCGCGGCGCTTACGGCCTTGAACGGGACGGAGAAGGAATGTCAGCAGATCAATGTGGGCGGCACCGAGCACGCTCTAGAACTGGCCTGGGACCTCCGCAAAAAAGGAAAACTCGAGCGGTTTATCTATTTCAGCACAGCATTTGTCGCCGGAAGTGTGTGGGACCATTGTTCCAAGGAAGACGAGCTGCCGGCCAAGCCTGTGTTCGCGAACTATTACGAGTCGAGTAAGTACAAGGCTGAGACGAAGGTGCGCGAGGCGATGGCGAAGGGTCTTCCCGTCACGATCATCCGTCCGAGCATTGTGGTGGGCCATTCCGAGACCGGCGTGGTCTCGGATTTCAATGTGATCTATCCCTTCATTAAACTTTTCGCTCACGGAGTGCTTTCGAAGATCCCCACCCATCGTGAGAACACGTTCAATATCGTGCCCATTGATTTTGTGATCCAGGCAACCTGCGCGATCGTCAAGGATCCTCGAAGCATCAATAAGGCTTTTCACGTGGTGGCGCCCAAGCCGCCGTCGATCGGCATGCTCCTCAAGGTGGGGGAAGAGGAATATTCCACCATCCCTCCGATCGAGGTGATCGATCCCCAACATTTCAAAAAAAGTAAAATGGGTGCGCAGGAGCAAATGGTTTTCGCAATGCTGGAGCCCTACTTGGGTTATTTAAACGGGCGCCTTACGTTCGATACCACGAATACTCGTGAGATCCTGCGCGGGACCGGGATCCCGATGCCCAAGACCGACCACGCTTTTCTCAAGACCCTAATCCGTTATGCCGTTAAAGTCGGTTATCTGGCGATTTAAAAAACAGTGCAATCAACCCTCTAAGGAGAAATATTTAATGAAAAACAAAATGGTTTCAATCTTGATCCTGGCGCTTTTAAGTCTTTGGATTCCTGCTGCGAGCGCGGAGATTTCCCAGGATCTGGACCCGATGGTCCCTGCGGATGTGCAAGCAACCGTGGCAGAAGAAGCTTCTGTGAGTGGCGCAACGACCGGCCAGACAAGCAATGTGGCGAGCACGGCGAATGCAACGACCGCCGAGAAGAAAAAAGGCGAAGAGACGAAAAAGGAAAAATCTAAAAAGACCTCAAAAAAGAAAGCTTCCGACAGCAAGAAAAAGAAGACTTCTGTGAAGAGTTCCAAGAAGCACAGCACAAGCTCCAATTAAGGAAGAATTTCTGAGAATAAAAGGCGTTACTTCCTGCGAAAGCAGGGGTAGCGCCTTTTTTTTTGTCAACGCCAGTGGGTTTGGCGTTTGAAGCAGGCCATTTGAAAGGCGTCGAGGAGAATGGCTGTGAAGACTAGCGCCGCAAGCGGGTGCAGAAGGGCGTAACGCTTCTTAGCCTTGACGATCGCGTAGGCCGTGGCTGTGGTAGCAAAAACAATAACAAGAATCAAGATGCAGAGAAGTAGAGCGACAGAGAAGTGATTCGAGATCGCGATAAAAACCGCGAGGGGAAATACCGAAAAGAAAAAAACGCTCGCGGTGCATTTCAGGAGCGTTGCCGGTCTTTGATCAAACGAGTGAAGGAATATCCGCCGCCAGCCCTGCCAGAGAGCGCCAAAAGAATCGTACATCCGCGTGCCGTAGAGCTCCATTCCAAATGCGCACATTCCGCGGCTACCCACTTCCTTGGTCTTTTTCATGAGCGCAAAATCTTCAAGAAAGGCCTCCTTCACGCTGTTGTGTCCGCCGATCTTTCGATAATGATCCGCGCGTAGAAGAAGGTATTGCCCATTTCCAAAATAAACCTTGGATTTTGGATCATTGATCTTCTGGATGGGGAACCAGAGCCCCATATAACTCATGGCGCATGGCTGAATGAGATTCTCCCAAAAACCGTGGGCAAGGCAACGCGGCAGGAGCGTCAAAAGGTCGATCTTTTTTTCTTCTGCGAAGGCCAGCGAGATGTTGAGGCTCCCGGGTTCGTGGTGCGTATCCGCATCGGTAAAAAGAAACCAGTCGCCTGCAGCATGTTGAACGCCGATATGGAGAGCAAAATTCTTCCCGGTCCATCCTTCCGGGGTCGGGGGCGTGTTGAGATATTTAAATTTCGCTCGTGAATTCCCTGGCGGATCTTCGAGTCGGATCTCCATGGCGCCTAATTCCTTCAGGATCGCTTCGGTGCGGTCCGTGGAACAATTATTGATGACGATCACTTCGTCGCCTTCGTGAAGTTGCGCGAGAAAAGGCCTGATGCAATTCGCGATATTCTTCTCTTCGTTCTTGGCGGGAATAAGCACGGAAACTCTACCGTGTCGGATTGGGGAGCCTGTAAGCTTGAGAGTTGGGGCAAACTTTAATTCCGATAACGAACGCCAGCTGCGATAGATCCAGCCCGCTAAGATAAGAAAGAGAAGAAATGATAGGATGTTTCCGATAATCTCCATGGGATTGGCATCATAACAAATGCCCCGTCCCAGTCAACTTTTAAAAGAAAGCCCGGCGGAGACTTTTCTTGCCATTTATTCTGCGAGGTATAGGATAGTATTCGGGAGTAGATAGGGCAAAGAAAAGGGGGTGCTCCTTGCAAGAAGAGCCCCGTCAGGTATCCCAGGTAAGAATGCTTCTGGTGGATGACGACCCTGATTTTGCGAAGGTCTTTCAGATCTCCTTGCGGGCCGACAAGAGGGTCTCATTCTCGATCGAAACGGCCCATAGGCTTGAAGCCGCTCTCAAAATTCTCCAAGAAAAAACCTTCCAACTCATTCTTCTTGATCTTGGGCTCCCCGACAGCCAGGGCCTGGGGACTTTCGAAAAGATCTCGGCCGCCCATCCTGAGATTGCCTGCGTGATCCTGAGCGGTACGGATGATGAGGCTCTGGCACTTGAGGCGGTTAAAAAAGGGGCCCAGGACTATGTGGTAAAAGGAGACGTTCGCGGGGAAATGCTCGCGCGGATTCTTTCTTATGCGTTGGAACGTCATCACCAGAAGCAACAAATGGAAGAGTTGAATGAGCGTCTCGAAAAGCTTTCTTTTCTGGATCCGCTGACGCAGCTGCTTAACCGCCGCGGTCTCCAGCGCATGCTCTCCCGGGAACTTGAGATCTCCGGCCGCGAGGGCGCGAATCTTTCCGTGATCCTTTTAGACCTGGATAACTTCAAGCCTATTAATGACACGTTCGGCCACGCGGTCGGCGATATTGTCCTTCAGGAGATCTCAAAGATACTCAAAGCAACGATCCGGACTACTGATTATGTGTCCCGCGTGGGCGGTGATGAATTTATTATCTTGTTGCCGAATACCCGCTTGGCTGAGGGCATCCATTTTTCGGAGAGAATACGGCTCGCGATCAGCCAAACGACCGTCGTAGTAGCCGGCGGACAAACGGTCAAAGCCACGGCGAGTCTTGGTGTTATGAACGTGAATAAACGGACGGCTTCGGTGGATTCGCTTCTGGAAGAGACCCATGCGGCTCTGGCAAAAAGCAAACAGTCAGGAAAGAATCGCGTAAGCGCCGGGGAGGGCTGGGAGCCAAGGTCCGACAGCGTGGTGGACACTCTTCGGGCGGGCAGCTGCTTCCGGTCGGTCAAGCAGCCGATCTTGGATCTCCTCACAGAAAAGACGATCGGTTATGAGTTCCTGTCCCGCACCAATATCGGGGGCCTTGAAATGCCAAGTGATTTCTTCAATTTCAGCATGGAAAACAACATTCTTTCCGTGGTGGACCAGCGGTGTCTCGAGATCGCTCTGGCGGCCGCCATGGGAGTTTTCCCGGCGTCCGAAAAGCACGTCAACCTTTTTCCTTCCACCATGGCGAAACTTCAGCCCGAACAGTTTTCAAAGCTTTTCCCGCCGGTTACCCTTTGTGGTGCTTATTGCGTCGAAGTCAGTGAACAGCAGATCCTGGGGGATCCGTCCTATCTCGTTCCTGTGGTCCAGGGACTCAGGAAAAGGAAGATCAGCGTGGCGATCGACGATGTGGGGTTTGGCCGCAGTTGTCTTGAAAGCCTGATACTTCTTCAGCCCGATGTGATCAAACTCGACAAGCGACTTGTGATGAATATTAGCCACGACAAGAGCCAAAAAGAAATGCTTCGGCGGCTTTTGGCTGTTGTGGAAAGCCTTCACACCAAGATCATCGCGGAGGGGATCGAAAGTCGCGAAGACCTGGAAACCCTAAAAGAATTAGGCATCCAGTACGGCCAAGGATTCCTCTGGGGCCAACCCGCCTGAAGGGCAGGACGAGGATCGCCCATTGTTGCAGAGCGGTCCGCCTAGCGCAACGTCTCCCACTGGATGGCGCGTCCGGTGTTAAAGCCGGCCAAAGCGGTTGAAGTTTTTTAGCTTTCCTTGCGTGTCTAAGTGGGGGTAAAATAAAAGCCTGAGGCATGGTGTTTCGGGAGGTTCTATGAGTATGGAACGGATCGGAACAAGATTTAACCTTCGCTCGATCGGGCGGAGGTTTTTGTGTTTTTAGGGGGAAAAATGAGCTCAGGAAAATCGGAAAAAAAAATAAAAGGCGATGGGACAGCGATTCCTGCGGGATTAAAGCCCAGGATGATACTGCTGTTCTTTCTGATTTCGGTAGTTCTTGTCGCAGCGGGTTTTGCTTACTACCGAGCGGAAGCCGACAGGATTCAAAAAGATAAAACCGACGAGTTGATGGCTATCGGGAGAATGAAGATCGAACAGATCTTGCGTTGGCGAAAGGAGCGGGTTGCTGATATTACCCGGCTTTCACAGGCCAGGCCCTCTTGTGAAACAGTGGAAGCATGGATTCATAACCCCGACGATGCGAACCTGAAAGAGAGTATTCTTCAGCGTTTAGAACTTGAAACGACAACGGGCGTTTATTTTCAAGCGCTTTTAGGGGATGCTGGCAAACATATTCTACTTTCATTTCCCGAAACCGTTGAAATGGAGACTGAAAGCTGGAATGCCGTAAAGAAGGCCTGGCGTGACTCAGGGCCTGTGTTAAGTGAGTTGCATTACACATCCTCCGGCAAGATTCATGTGGATATCGCCATGCCCATGACCGATAAATCCGGCCGACCGTTGATCGTGGCGATCCTCACCACCAACGCCCAGGAATTCCTTTTTCCGATGATCCAGACTTGGCCGACTTCCAGCCCCTCGGCAGAAACACTTTTGGTTATGCGAGAGGGAGATAGCGTGGTATTTCTGAACGAGCTGAGACATCGCAAGGATACAGCCCTGTTTTTGCGTTTCCCACTTACTCGGACCACGTTGCCAGCGGTCCAGGCTGTACTTGGCAGGACCGGTGCGTTCTTCGGCAAAGATTATCGCGGTGTGCCGGTGCTGTCCGATCTTCGCCAAATTCCAGGGACCTCTTGGTATCTGGTGACCAAAATAGACACTAATGAGATCTTCGCAGAAGTTCGCTATCGTGCCGGCATGATTTTTGTGATCGTTGCGGTGCTGATTATGGGCTCTGGAGGAATGATTGCATTTTTCTATCAAGTCCAGAGCGCAAAAGAGCGCAAGCTTGCGGAGGTCGCAAGCGTGTTGACTGCTCAGCGGGCGCAAGCGCTTTTGAAGTTGAACCAAATGACGGAAGCAAGCTTGCAAGATATTACAGATTTTACTCTGGAGGCGGCGGTACATTTGACCCAAAGCAAAATCGGTTACCTAGCGTTTCTCAACAAGGATGAGAGCATTCTTACCATGCACTCGTGGTCGAAAACCGCCATGGCGGAGTGCGCCATTAGCCAGAAGCCGATCGTGTATCCAGTCGAGACCACCGGACTCTGGGGTGAGGCGGTTCGGCAGCGCCGAGCCGTCATTACTAATGATTATGCTGCCGCCAACCCGCTCAAGAAAGGCTGTCCCCAGGGCCACGTGGCGGTGAAACGTCACATGAATACCCCCGTGTTCGATGGCTCTAGGATCGTCATAGTTGCGGGCGTAGGCAATAAAGAAGGAGAGTATGATCAGAGCGACGTTGAGCAGTTAACGCTGCTTATGGAAGGCATGTGGCGGCTACTTGAACGCAAGCGGTTGGAAGGGGAATTAACGCAGGTGAAGGAGAGCCAGTTCAAGACCCTTATCGAGACACTACCTTGTAAGGTATTTCTTAAGGACAAGAACTCTATTTATCTCTCCTGTAATGAGAGCTTTGCCAGCGACTTGGGGATCAAGGTAGGAGAGATCGTCGGGAAAACGGACTATGATCTTTTTCCAACGGACCTGGCTGAAAAGAGGAGGGAAGAAGATAAGCGGATCATGGGATCGGGGAAAGCAGAAAGCCGGGAAGAAGAATACCATCTGATCAATGATTATCTCAAAGGTTCTCAGACATCTTATGTCGATATTGTCAAAACCCCTATTTGGGACCATGCGGGCAAAGCAGCGGGAATTCTTGGTCTTTTTTGGGACATCACCGAGCGCAAGGAAGTGGAGAATGCGCTACGAAAGAATCGAGAGCTGCTCTTTGAAATGACATCGCAGGTTCCAGGTGTCGTCTATCAGTTCTATGCCCGGGCGAATGGGGAAAGAGGCCTTTATTTTGTGAGTCCAAAGGCGGAACAGATCTTTGGCTTAAAATCTGATCCGGACAATTTTTTCGAAAAGTTTACCGCCTTGGTGGATCCCGAGAACAGAGCAAACTTTTTAAAATCCATTGAGAAATCAGTGCGTGAGGTGAGCGAATGGAAATTCGAGGGGATGCTTAAGAAGCCTTCGGGAGAAAATATCTGGTTTTCCGGGAACTCGATTCCGTTTTTAGGTAAGAATGAAATTATTTTCAACGGAATATTATTGGACATCACTGAGCGGAAAAAAACAGAGGCGGAAAAAAAGCGCGTGGAGGTTCTGGCGTCCACTGCAGAGACGAAAACCAGGTTTACCTCGATGGTCTCTCATGAACTTCGAAGCCCGCTCGCCGTGACCAAGGAAGCCCTGGACATTCTTTTAGAGGGGATGGTCGGAAGTGTCAATGATGAGCAAAAAGATATTTTACGCATCGCAAAAGGGAATATCGATCGACTGGGCCGTTTGATCAACAATGTCCTGGACTTCCAGAAAATAGAATCGGGCAAGATGGCGTACGATATTCAGGAGAACGATCTGAACGAAGTATTGACGGAAGTTCATCAGAGTATGAGCGTTTTATCGAAAAAAAAGGGGCTGGATCTCCGGGCGGAGTTGGAGGAGGGTTTGGCTAAGGCAAAGTTTGACCGGGATAGGATCGTTCAAGTCCTTACGAATTTGATGAGTAATGCTATCTATAATACCGAAAAGGGGAGCGTCATCCTGGCGGCTAAAAAGGAAAATGACGGGGTGCATATCCGCGTGCAGGATGCCGGGATTGGGATTCCGGCTGAAGATATCCCCAAGCTTTTTCAACCCTTCGAGCAGGTGGATGGCAACCGAGCTAAGAAAAAAGGCGGTACGGGCTTGGGCCTGGCGATCTCCAAGGAGATCATTCTCGCGCATCACGGAAAGATCTGGGTGGATTCCGAAGTGGGCAAGGGTAGTGTTTTTCATTTCACATTACCGCTTTAAAAACAAAACACTAAATGCTAAACTCGAAACAATAAACAAACTCAAAATTCGGTTTTGGATTTGATGTTTGGACCATTTAAATTTGTTTAGGATTTAGAGTTTAGGGTTTCGGTTAATAAGGATACAGGCAGATGGCAAAGAAGATCTTGTTTGTAGATGATGAGGCGGATCTTCTGAGGGTTTCAACGATCCGGCTCAGGAAAACAGGCTATGAGGTTTTTGAGGCGATCGACGGTCAGGAGGCTCTGGACCAGGCGCGCTCAAAAATGCCGGACCTGATCGTGCTGGATGTCTTTCTTCCGGTGATGAATGGTGACGAGGTTGCCAAGATATTGAAAAGGGATGAGAAGCTGAAAAGCATTCCTATCATCCTGATCTCGGCCGATTCCAAGACTCTTGAGGAAAGAGCCCGAGTGAGCGGCGCTGACGACTATCTTGCCAAGGTATTTGATTCCGGCGCCCTGGTCTCCATGGTAAAAAAGTACGCCCCCCTTTAGTCCCCTTGGACGTTGATTGACCCTGCCTGAAAACTAACATATAATAATCACTTGAAACGTCTTAAATCATTCTGCATCAAGGAATAAGGACTATTCTTCATGAGCACATCGGATTACGGGCACAGGTTTCTCCCCAAGGACTCTCTTGCGGAGATTCGCGCGAATTTTAAAGAAGGCCGCAAGGTGCGTGTTGCAGGGCGTCTTATGACGCGCCGGGACATGGGGAAGAGCGCGTTTGCGGACCTCAAGGACGAGGGCGCGCGCATGCAGATCTATGCTAAAAAGGACATCTTGGGAGAAGAGAGCTATAAGTTCTTCACAGGGTTGTCGCTGGGGGACATCATTGGCTTAGAGGGCGAGCTTTTTAATTCCAAGACCGGGGAGCCCACCATCAAGGTTGAAAAGTTTGAGCGGCTTTCCAAGATTGTCCGTACGCTTCCCGAAAAGTGGCACGGCCTAAAAGATGTGGAGACCCGTTATCGTCATCGCTATGTCGATCTGATCTCAAACGATGAAGTGCGCGCGACCTTCAAGGCACGAAGTCGAATCATTCGTGAGATCCGCGCGTTCCTCGATCAGAGGGAATTCATGGAAGTGGAAACGCCGATGATGCAGCCTTTGGCCGGTGGCGCTCGGGCAAAACCATTCGTGACACACCATCACACGCTTCACACGGATCTTTTTCTTCGCGTGGCGCCGGAACTTTATCTTAAGAGACTTCTCGTGGGCGGCTTTGAAAAAGTTTATGAGATCAACCGCAATTTCAGGAACGAAGGCATTTCGGTCCGTCATAATCCGGAATTTACGATGATGGAGCTTTATCAGTCGTATGCGGATTATGAAGACATGATGAATATCACCGAAGAACTGACGCATCACCTTGTGACAATGCTTTACGGGAAAGATGAGATCCCTTATGGTGACAAGACCTTGAACTTTAAGCGGCCCTGGAGGCGTATTTCTTTTTATGGCGCGCTTGAAGCAGCGACAGGCATGGATTTCCGCAAAGTCAATGTGCGCGATGCGGCCAAGAAGCTGCACGTAGAGATCTCGGAGAAAATGGAAGACATCGATATCCTGAATGAGATCTTTGGCGAAAAAGTCGAAAAAGATTTTTGGGATCCTGTTTTTGTGATCGATTACCCGACGGTCATGACGCCTTTGGCGAAGGCCAAGGCTGAGGATCCGGATCTCGTTTACCGTTTCGAACTCTTTGTCGCCAAGATGGAGATCGCCAACGCTTTTTCGGAGTTAAACGATCCCACGATCCAGCGCCAGCGTCTTATGGAACAAAAAGAGCTTATCGGAGAGTCAAAAGAGGTCGATGAAGATTTCTTGATGGCACTTGAATACGGGATGCCGCCCGCGGGAGGTTTGGGGATCGGGATCGATCGCCTGGTCATGCTTCTGACGAATCAGGCTTCCATACGTGATGTGATCTTATTTCCTCAGCTCAAGCCGGAGAAAAAAACGATCGAACAAGCTGAGGCGGAGTCTTAAAGGAGATCCTATGGGTTTTGAAACTTTTATTGCAGGAAGACATCTGACGCGCCGACGCAAGACCGGTTTTATTTCACTGATCTCGTTTATTTCCATTTTTGGAGTGGCCCTTGGTGTTTGGGCGCTTATCGTAGTGATTTCGGTTATGACGGGGTTTGATCGTGAGCTCAAAGAAAAGATCGTGGGTGTCCAACCACACCTGAGGATCGATAAAGTGGACGGAGTCGAGGATGCAGGGCGTGATATTGCCAAGATCCGGAGTCATAACATTCCGGGGCTTATTTCCGTGTCAAGATTCATAGAAGGACAGGCCATCCTCCGGAGTACCAAAGAAGCGACGGGTGTCATAGTTAAAGGCGTCGATACGGAGAACGAAGATCTGAGCATTTTTGAAAAAAGCATGGTGTCCGGGACATTGAGCTTTAAGGATTCCGTGCAGGTTGAGCGCAAGCGCTTTCTTTTGTTCTTCAAACATAAGATTGAGACGCGCCAGGGCAGTATCGTTATAGGGGATATCCTTGCGTCCTCATTGGGCGTCCAAGTTGGGGATATCATTTACATGATTACTCCGATCCCGGAGCCCGAGAATCCGTTTGTCCCGCTTCCGATGCACGTACGGACCTGGCCATTCCTGGTGCGCGGGATTTACAGCGTTGGAAAAAGCGACGTTGATGCTTCGGTTGCGCTCGTCACCATTGAACAGGCGCAAAAGGTTTATCAAATGGGATCCAAAGTTTCCGGGATCAGCATGCGGTTCAAGAACGTCGATGATGCGCAAAAATGGAAATGGGTGATTGCCAGCGATTTCTCAAATCAGTATTATTTCCGTTCCTGGTATGAAATGAACCAGACCTTTTTTCAGTCGCTTAAGGCGGAAAAATCAGTCATGGCAATTCTTCTTGGGCTGATTGTTATTGTTGCGGCGTTTAATATTATTTCAACGCTGACCATGGTGGTGATGGAAAAGACAAAAGATATAGGCATCTTGCGGGCTCTGGGCGCGACACGCATGAGCATTCGCAAGATTTTTGTCATGGAAGGGTTTAGCATCGGTTTTTTAGGAGTGTTGGTTGGGGCCATTACGGGAATGGCGACCGCCTTTCATGTGGATCAAGTATTGGATTTTATAAGAAAGACCACTGGGCTTGATTTGTTTCCGAAAGATATTTATCTTTTCGAAAAACTCCCATCCCAAGTACAAATGCCGGATGTGGTGATGATCGTGGGATGCTCCTTGCTCTTGGCGGTGGTGGCGGGTTTTTATCCGGCGCACCGGGCGGCGAGTCTCAATCCCGTGGAGGCGCTTCGCTATGAGTAATGTCGTGGAAGCTCCGCTTCTTAGCGCATTCGATGTCCGAAAGGAATACGAAACGCCGGGTGGGACTTTGGAGATCCTGCGTTCGATACAATTGATCGTTCGTCGGGGGGAGATGGTTTTTATTACCGGAAAGTCGGGTTGCGGGAAATCAACCTTGCTGCACATCCTGGGCGGCTTGGATCGGGTGACGGATGGGAAGATCTTTTTTGAAGGCAAGGATATGGTCGAGATGTCGGAGCGTGACCTTGCGCGCTTACGTAGCCATCAGGTGGGTTTTGTGTTTCAGTTCTATCACCTGCTTCCGGAATTAACCGCTTATGAAAATGTACTCCTGCCGACTTTGATCGCTGGGAAGGCCAACAAGCCGTGGGTCAAGGAAGTGTTGAAGCGCGTGCGTCTTTGGAATCGCCGGACCCATTATCCCTCCGAGCTTTCAGGCGGTGAGCAGCAGCGTGTGGCGATCGCGCGAGCGCTTGTGAACCATCCGGCCGTGGTGTTTTGTGATGAGCCTACCGGGAACCTGGATCCTGAGTCCGCGAGTTCGGTGATGGCGCTCTTGAATGAATTGAATCAACAGGAAGGGCAGGCGTTCCTTATCGTGACACATGATGAGGAAATGGCGTCGCGCTATCAGCGCTCGTACCGTTTGCAGGATGGAGTTCTGATCCAGGGGCAGTCTCGGGTCCCGGCTCCGGAGACGATCATTAATAATAAACCGATTTCATAATTGTAGGAAACTAGGAGAAGAAAATGGAACTTCAGATCTATCTCGATGGCAAATGGTATCCGAAAAGCGAAGCGAAGATCTCGATCTTTGATCACGGTCTTTTATATGGCGATGGTGTCTTTGAAGGAATCCGCGCTTACGATGGTCTTGTCTTCAAGCTGGACGAACATTTGACGCGGTTGTGGGAATCGGCGCATACCCTAATGCTCACGATCCCCATGGACGTGAAGGCGATGAAGGCAGCTATTATCGAAACCCTCAAGAGAAATAAACTGACGGATGCTTATATCCGCGTGGTGGTGACGCGTGGCGTGGGGGACCTCGGGCTTTCTCCCTGGCTTTGCAAAAAGGCCACAGTATTCATTATTACGGACAAGATCACGCTTTACCCCAAAGAGCTTTATAAAAAAGGTTTGGAGATCATCACGGTGCCGACGGTTCGAAATCTACCGGAAGCCGTGAATCCTTCGATCAAGAGCCTGAACTATCTCAACAATATCATGGCGAAGATCGAAGCCAAGAACGGCGGCTGCATCGAAGCGCTCATGCTCAATCATCAGGGGTATGTGGCGGAATGCACCGGCGACAATGTGTTTATGATCAAGAAGACCGGCAAGGGGCAGACGGTAAAAGATTATATCCTGCTCACGCCGCCGACTTATCTCGGCGCGCTGAAGGGGATCACCCGTCAGGCCATTATCGAGATCTCAGAAAGAATCAAGCTGCCTTTTGAGGAACGCATCATTACACGCCACGATCTTTTTAACGCAAACGAGGTTTTTCTCACGGGGACGGCGGCGGAGGTCATTCCTGTCGTGAAGATCGACGGACGCGGGATAGGTGAGGGCAAGCCCGGGAAGATCACCGGCATGCTTCTCAAGAATTTTCAAGCTTTGACCCATAAAGATGGTGTGCGGTATACCCTTTAAAACGGAATCTGAAATCTCAGATCTCAAATTCCAAATCCGAATTCCACGCACGTTGTGATCCTGGTATCAATCAATGAATAAGGATAGTAAATGATCTGTAACGTCTGCGGGACCAAAGAAGCAACCATCCATTTGACCGAGATCGTGGGCGGCAAGATGGCCGAGGTCCACATCTGCGAAGCGTGTGCCGAAGAAAAAGGGACGGAGTTTAAGACCTATTTCAATTTCGGGGACCTGCTGGCCGGTGTGCCGGGCCTTGAAAAGGCGCTGGGCGCTTCCGGTAAGAAAACACCGCTCATCTGCAAAGATTGCGGCATGAATTACGAAGATTTTGCGAAGAACGGGCGCCTTGGTTGTACGGGGTGTTACGTTTCTTTCCAAAAACCGCTTGCGATCGTGATCAAGCAAGTTCAGCGCTCGGGTTATCATGTCGGCAAGAAGCCATCCCGCATCCCGAAGGAAACGCGCAGCGTTCATGATCTCCGCCAGCTGCAGGAAAAACTCCGAAAAAGCATTCAAGAAGAGGCGTTCGAGGAAGCAGCGCATCTGCGGGATGAGATCAAACAGGCTTTGGACAAACTTAAAAAAGTAAAGAGGCCGAAAAGTGAGTGAGATAGATCGCTTTGTTGACCAGCCGGTGAATTGGCTTCGGGCCACAGGGCCCGAAAGCGATGTGGTCATCAGCTCCCGCCTGCGCATGGCACGAAACCTCGCGCCTTACCCTTTTTTGACACGTCTTGCGCTCCCGCAGCGTGATGCGATCATCCAAGAAGTTGGGGAGGCGGTCAAGAATTCGAATTTCCTGAAAAATGCTTACTTTATTTCTTCGACGGAACTTCCCGAGCTTGACCGGCAATTTCTGCTGGAACGCCATCTAGTCAGCCGGGAACTTTTTTTGGAGGAAGGTAGGAGCGCGGTTGTGATCACGCCGGATGAAATGGTAAGTCTGATGGTGATCGAAGAAGACCACCTGCGGCTTCAAGTGTTCCAGTCGGGGCTCAATCTCGTCGAGACCTGGCGTATTGCTGATGAAATCGACAGCGAACTTGAAAAGGACTTGGATTATGCTTTCGACGGGACGCTGGGGTATCTGACGGCCTGTCCGACCAATGTCGGGACGGGGATCCGGGCCTCATGCATGTTGCATCTCCCGAGTCTTGTGCTGACCAAACAGGTCCACAAAGTCTTGCAGGCCCTTTCAAAGCTGAATCTTGCGGTGCGCGGACTTTATGGCGAGGGAACTCAGGCGAGCGGGAATTTTTTTCAATTTTCCAATCAAATTACCTTGGGCCAGCCGGAAGAAGAGATCATCAGTAACCTCGAAGGCGTGATCCGGCAGGTGATCACGCATGAACGTGAAGCCCGGGAGTATCTGAAGAAAAAACGCAAAGCCAAGATGGAAGATCAGATCTGGCGCGCCCTGGCGGCGCTCAAGGCCGCGCGCATGATGTCCTCTTCGGAGGCGGTCCAGCTCTTATCGCTTGTGCAGGTTGGGATCGATGTGGGGGTTCTGGAAGGACAAGTCACCCACACGGATCTGAACCAGCTTTTCCTTTTGATCCAACCGGCGCATCTTCAAAAAATGACCGGGAAGGAACTTAGCACTACGGAGCGCGACGCTCGTCGCGCCGCACGCATTCGCGAATATTTTTCAAAGGTCATCCTTTAACGGAGGAAAGAACATGAAAAAACTTTTCTTGGTGATGAGTCTTATGCTTTTGATGAGCAGCCAGGTTTTCGCAGCGGACGTGAATGCCCTGTCGCATATCAGCGAAGTGACCGTCTATTCCTCAAGCGCTTTTGTGACCCGTTCGGCTAAGGTGGAGTTGAATGTCGGGGACACAAAGGTGATCTTTTCCGACATTATCCCTGAGATCGATGAAAACTCGATACGGGTCAAAGGCAAGGGGACCGCGGAAGTGAAGATCCTCGGCGCGCAACTGAAACGAGAATATACCGAGGAAGCCCCGGCCGCGAGGGTGAAGGAGTTGGAAGCGCAGATCCAGTCGATTGAGGACCAGAACGCCAAGTTGAATTATGAAAGACAAATCCTCGCGGAGGAGAAACAGTATTTAGATTCTATCCGTCTATACGCCAATCAGCAGATCCCTAAGGATCTTGTTACCAAGATGCCTACCGCGGCAGATCTGGAGTCGACGCTTGGTTTTCTCGATGCAAAGTTGAAGGCAAATTTTGCGCGTAATCAGGAGATTGATATCTTGGTTCGCGAAAGCCAGAAAAAGTTATCGGTCCTGCAACGTGAACTTGCCGAAATCTCGGGATCGGGCAGAAAGCTCAAGCGTTCGATCGTAGTCGAGATCGAAGTCGTGAAAGTGGGGTTCCTTAATTTGGATCTGTCCTACATGGTCAGTGGCGCTTCTTGGAATGCGGTCTATGATGCACGTGCCGATTTTGAAAAGTCCGAGGTGGAGCTGGTCTCCTATGCGGTCGTGCGGCAAAATTCCGGCGAGAACTGGGAAGATGTGGATATGGTCCTTTCCACGGCGCAGGTGACTTCCGGTGGCAATATGCCGGAGGCGAATTCGTGGTTTATTCGTCCCGAACCGCCACGGATGGCGATGCAGATGGCCGCAGGGCCCAGGGCTGCTAAGCGAGCCGAAATGCGTATGAGGGAGATGAGCGATTCGCTTGCGGGTTCGGCGGAGGGAGAGATGATGAAGGCGGCGGCTCCTGCTGCAGTGATGGTGGCGGAAAATGCGTATGCCCAAGCGGAGGCAAAGGGAGTTTCCGTGGCTTACAAGCTTTCACGTAAGGCGACTGTCAAGACCGACGGTTCGGATTACAAACTTCCGATCACGTCGCAATCACTTGGGTCGAATTTCGAGTATTCCGCTTATCCGCGCGTTGCCGCGATGGCCTATCTCAAAAGTCTTGTGACGAACGCCAAAGATCTGCAGCTTTTGGGCGGGCGCGTGAATGTGTTCTTTGACGGGGATTTTGTTGGGACCTCCAGTTTTGAAAGCATTGCCCCGGGCCAGCAATTCGATCTTTATATGGGGGCGGATGAGAATGTGAAGGTCAAGCGCGAGCTCCTGGAAAAGAAATCCGATGACGTCTTTTTGGGCGGGATCCCATCGCCCACGAAGAAAATGATTTATAAATACAAGTTATCGGTCGAAAATTACAAGACCAAAGTTAGCAAGGTGAATCTCTTCGATGCGATCCCGGTCTCCGAGGACGAGCGTATCAAGGTGAAGGTCTCAGGGCTCAGTCTTGAGCCGAAGCAGAAAGATTGGAAGGATCGCAAAGGGATCTGGCGTTGGGAACTTGAGCTGGAGCCTAAAGGGAAGCAGGAAATTTTTTACACATGCACCGTGGAGTTTCCGCGCGATATGCGTGTGCAGGGGCTTGATTAATAGGTAGGAAAGGCTCAAGAGGCCAAGTAGGCAAAAATTGCTGAAGAAGCTAAAAAAGCGTCAGGCGTTTTTGGCCTATTAAGTTTTTTAAGCCATTTGAGCTGGGTGCCGCGTTTATTGAACGGTGTGTTGATATATATAGAGTCGAAGCAATGTATTAATAAATCATCCGGAGGTCACTATGTTCGATCGTTTTACGGAAAGAGCTCGTAAGGTCATTATTCTTGCTAAGGAAGAAGCCAAACGTTTCAATCACGATTACATCGGGACGGAGCATATTCTGCTCGGGCTTATCAAGGAAGGCGAAAGCGTTGCGGCGGCGGTGCTCCAGAATCTTGGGCTGTCGCTTGATACGATTCGCCTGGAAGTCGAGAAACTTGTCCAGTTTGGACCGAGTACCGTAGTCTCCGGGGATATCCCGTTCACGCCCAAGGCCAAGAAAGTGATCGAGCTGGCGATGGATGAAGCGCGTCGTCTCGGGCATAACTATATCGGGACCGAGCATTTGCTTTTGGGCCTTATTAAAGAAGGCGAAGGCGTGGCGAGTCATGTGCTCATGAATGTAGGCCTCGACCTCAACAAGGTGCGATCCGAGGTGATCAAGCTTTTGGGCTCCACGACGCCGAATGCTGAACCTGGAGCACCGCCACCCTCAATGGGTGGGCCCGGAAGCGGGGGGGCCGGAGGGAAGTCTAAGACCAAAACGCCGGCCTTGGATGCGTTCGGTCGCGATCTTTCGCAGCTGGCACGTGATGGAAAGCTGGATCCTGTTGTCGGTCGAGCGGATGAGATCCAGCGCGTGATCCAGATCCTTGCGCGACGCACGAAGAATAACCCCGTGCTTTTGGGAGAGGCCGGAGTCGGAAAGACCGCTATTGTGGAAGGTCTTGCTCAAATGATCATCGCCGGGGATGTGCCGGAGATATTGGCGGACAAGCGCATCGTCGTGCTCGATCTGGCGCTTATGGTGGCGGGAACGAAATATCGTGGACAGTTCGAAGAACGTATCAAGGCTGTGATGGACGAGATCCGCCGCACGGAAAATGTCATGATCTTCATTGATGAATTGCATACCCTGGTGGGTGCCGGAGGCGCCGAAGGCGCGATCGATGCGTCGAATATCTTGAAGCCTTCTCTTTCTCGCGGGGAGATCCAGTGCATCGGAGCGACAACGCTGGACGAATATCGCAAATATATCGAAAAAGATGCCGCTCTGGCCCGCCGTTTTCAGACCGTGGTCGTGGAACCTCCGTCCGTGGACGATACGATCCAGATCTTGAAGGGACTACGCGACAAATACGAGGCCCATCACCGGGTGAAAATCCTGGACGAGGCGCTTGAGGCTGCGGCAAAACTTTCCGATCGATATATTTCCGGCCGGTTTCTTCCGGACAAAGCGATCGATATCATCGATGAAGCAGCTTCACGCGCACGGTTATCCGTAACGACCATGCCCAAGGACCTGAAAAAGGTTGAAACCGAGATCGAGTCTTTTCGCCGCGAGAAAGAGGCTTCGATCAAGGCCCAGGATTTTGAAAAAGCCGCAAAGATGCGCGATGATGAGCGTAAGGCCAAGGAAGAACTCCAGAAAATGAAAAAAAGCTGGAAGGAGTCCAAGTCCGAGGTCGAGGTTCAGGTGACGGAGGATGATATTGCGTTTGTGGTCTCTAAGTGGACCGGCGTGCCTCTTTCTCGGCTTGAAGAAAAGGAGACAGCGCGGCTTCTTAAAATGGAAGAGTCCCTTCATAAAAGGATCATCGGTCAGGATGAGGCGATCCACGCGATTTCGAATGCGGTGCGCCGTTCCCGTTCCGGTCTCCGTAACCCGCGCCGACCCATCGGATCGTTTATCTTCTTGGGACCCACGGGTGTTGGAAAAACGCTGCTCGCCCGTGCGCTTGCAGACTTCATGTTTGGTAACGAGGATTCCGTCATTGTGGTGGATTGCTCCGAGTACGGAGAAAAATTCAACGTTTCGCGTCTTGTGGGGGCGCCTCCGGGCTATGTGGGTTATGAAGAAGGCGGGCAGCTCACGGAGAAGGTGCGACGCCGTCCGTATTCTGTGGTGCTCCTTGATGAGATCGAGAAAGCGCATCCCGATGTCTTCAACATTCTGCTCCAGCTCATGGAGGAGGGACGTCTTACGGATTCTTTCGGTCGTAAGGTGGATTTCCGTAACACCGTCGTGATCATGACCTCCAATGTCGGGGCGGATCTTGTCCGGAAGCAGGGCGATCTTGGTTTTGCGCCTAAAAAGGATGAGATGAATTTTGAGGTGCTGAAGCAGAAGCTCCTGGATGAAACGAAGAAAGTTTTCCGTCCGGAGTTCTTGAACCGGGTGGATGACATGATCGTCTTCCATCCTCTGACGCGTCAGGACCTGGAGCAGATCATCCATATCGAGCTGAAAGAAGTGCACGATCGCCTCAAGGATAAGAAAATGGAGTTGATCCTTTCAGAGGAGGTCCTGAAGTTCCTGATCGATCAGGGGTATGACCCGGTTTTTGGTGCTCGGCCGCTCAAAAGGACGATCCAGCGTTTTATCGAGAACGTCCTGGCCGAAGAGATCCTCGAAGGGAAATTTGCGGAAGGGGACAAGATCCGGGCGGAGATCCGAGGGGAACGGATCTCTTTCGAAAAAGCGACCTAACGCGAGAGACCCGCGCGTATGCGCTCTTTTCTGAAGGCTCTTCTTTTTTTCATTGTGATCGTGTTGGGGGGTGGCACCCTTCTCTTTAATATTCTTCTGAACCGCATCGCGCACTCCGAGGATTTCAAGCGTTTTGCCGAGCAAAAGGTCGGCGAATATCTTAAAGCCACGGTCCACATCGGCGAGATCCGACCTTACCATCTGAACCAGCTTGCCCTCGAAAAGATCCTCATTGAAACTCCTTCCGCAATGGGGGGATCTCAATTGATCCGTGCCGATCGTCTTCTTTTCCGCTATGACCTGAAGCAGCTTTGGCACCGGAAGTTCGATGCCCCCGCAGGGGTGGTGCTGAAGAATCCTGCGATCCTGATCGAACAGGATCAATTCCCTTATCGCTATTTTTCAAATGCTCCCGGAGGATCCTCAGGCTTTTCGATGCCTTCTTTGGATTTTAAAGGGGGAGAGATCCGCTATCTTCTTTCTTCGCTCAGTAAGGAGATCCTGCTCAGAGAAGTGGAAGGCAAGATCCAGCCGTCTCTTGATAAAAAAGTCCAGGTGGATGTGAGTGCGCGCGTGAGCGGGATGATGGAAGGGCGTGTTCGTATTTATGGCACTGTCGACCCCTCAAAGAACACGCATGATCTTTGGCTGGAACTGGATGACATGGATCTCGCTCAGGATATTCCGATACCCTTCAAGGCCCTCAAAGGGAAGGTTCATTGGGTGGGTCAGGATCTTTTTTTTGAGGGTCTTCAAGGGACTTTGTATGGGTGGTACGCGGAACTCGCCGGCTCTTTTTTGAATCATGATGGGCGGCCTGAAATGAACGCGCACATCCAGATCGGGAAAGGGGTGCCCTGGATGAAACTGGACTTTGCGTTGAGTCTGCCTCACCAGACGCTTGAGGGGACTTTTCAACCCATGGAGGGGCAGGTTTTCGATTTCTCCGGGAAAGTCCATCAGGACCGGAAGCGTTTTGTGATGGACTCTCTGGTGTTGGGATCGGGGTACTTGGGTCGGGGAGAATTTGATTTTGCTAGCGGGAACTATGAAATGGGTTTTGAAAAAGGCGCGAAGCGGATGGCGATTCACTCAAATCTCCGGGGGCTGGATTTCGTGCTGAATTTCCACTTAGATCACGTGAAAACTTTTGGCATGGACCTCGTGACGCAGGGGAAACTCTTCCTTCATTCCGTGTCGCCGCGTTGGCAAAGCCGCGATCTTTTGTTCAAAGGGGAATTTGAAACAAATTATTTTATTCTGGACCGCCAGCCATTCGAGGATCTCAAGGGAGCTTTTGAATTAAGCCCCGCCGGGATCACAGGCATCCAGGCCGCATGGGGAAAACAATTTCAAATGACAGGCCAAGTAACGAATCCCGGAAAAAATCCATATCTGAAACTTCTGTTGCGTGTGGCGGATTTTGACCTGGGGACCGTGCACCAATTTGCAGCAAAGCCTTTGCCGAGAGCGCTCGGGGGCCGTTTGGAAGGAAAGCTCTCTGTGGAAGGGGATTTTGCGAAACCTGAGGTCTCGGGCATTTTCAATATTTATGACGGAAAATGGGGGCAACTTGATTATGACCGTGGTATCATTCAACTTCGTGGGTTTCTTCCTTATCTGCCGTTAAAGGATTGCAAGATATGGAGAGGCCGGACAGTTTTCTTTTTGAACGGGGCTTTGGATCTGAAACTTGATAATATATTCGCGGGGGTAAAGATACAGACGCCGGACAACCTGGTGATATGGAAGGGCATTGATGCGGTCCTTCATAAAAAAGACAATAGTCTGGAAGTGAACACGTCAAAAGTCGGTCAATGGGGCGAATTTTCAGTGCTGGAGACCCACTCTCCCGAGCCGAAGGTTGAAGAGGGCGAAGTCAAAGATGCCGAAAAGGAAGAGGCAAAAGTTCTTTTTGGACCCAAATTAAAGTTCTAACGTTTCAAAAATTGGAGATTTATGTCGGATTGGGATAATCTGAAGAGGACCGTATCGGTCCGATCATGGTTGCAAAGGTTTGGAGCCGGGTGTTTGGGGATTTTTCAAGGCGCTGGCGGGATCGCCCTTCTTTTCGGGGACACCTGTGTGTTACTTGTGTCCAAGAGGATCCGTTGGAATGCGGTGATCGATCAAATGCACAAGATCGGGGTGATGTCCTTGCCGCTCGTCTTTCTGACCTCGATTTTTACCGGGATGGTGTTGGCTCTTCAATCTGCGTACCAGCTTCGCCTTTTTTCCGCCGAACAGTTCACTTCCGACCTCATTTCGGTTTCTCTGTGCCGCGAACTCGGTCCAGTCCTGACGGCTATGGTGGTATCGGGTCGCGTGGGCGCGTCGATCGCGGCGGAACTTGGAACGATGAAGGTTACGGAACAGATTGATGCCTTAGAATCCCTTGCGACGAATCCGGTGCAGTATTTGGTCGTGCCGCGTTTTCTCGCGGCCGTTTGCATGCTCTTTATTCTGACGATATACGCCGATTGCATCGGGATGTTCGGCGGATACCTCATTGCGGTCTTCAAACTCGGGATGAGTTCCCACGTGTTCATCAAACGGGCGATCAAGGCGCTCTTGGTCAAAGACATAGTTACGGGGCTTATCAAGGCCTTCTTTTTCGGCGGTTTTATTTCGATAGCCGGTTGTTATTTCGGGTTCGAAGCGCGGGGCGGGGCTGAGGGCGTGGGGCGTGCCACCATGCTGGCGGTCGTGGTCTCGCTGATCATGGTAATCGCATCCGACGCGCTTTTTACGGCGATCTTCTATTTCTTTTAGTCAGGAGAGCTATTGTGATCCAGATCCAGGGTCTTCATAAGTGGTTCGGGAACCAGCATGTCCTCAAAGGGGTCGATCTGACCATCAAAGAGGGAGAGACGATTGTGATCATCGGCCGGTCGGGGTGCGGGAAAAGCGTCCTTTTGAAGCATATCATGGCGATTCTGGAGCCGGACCAAGGGGATATCAAGATCGACGGACAGTCGATGTTCAAGATGTCGTCCACGGAGCAAGACCGCTTCCGGCTTCAGCTCGGGATGCTGTTTCAAGGAGCTGCTCTTTTCGATTCTCTGAACGTGCGTGAAAACGTCGGTTTTTCGCTTTATGAGCATACCCAATTGTCAGAAAAAGTGATTGGAGAGAAGGTCCGTGAAAAACTGGGGCTTGTAGGTCTTCATGATATCGCGGAGCTGATGCCGGCAAGTCTTTCGGGTGGTATGAAAAAGCGAGTGGGGCTAGCGCGGGCGATCTGTAACGAACCAAAGATCATTCTTTATGATGAGCCGACCACCGGGCTTGATCCAATTAACGCGGACGTTATCAATGACTTG
>Ga0114951_10001484_pt1 | contig 28840 bp, 38 predicted proteins | sample AM7aDNAmetaG_FD_88677 | JGI IMG/M metagenome (GOLD analysis project Ga0114951, IMG submission 88677) | Freshwater microbial communities from Finland to study Microbial Dark Matter (Phase II) - AM7a DNA metaG | ecosystem: Environmental > Aquatic > Freshwater > Lake | place: Finland: Lake Alinen... | reverse complement strand
CCCCGAGTTTTTTTGCCTCATCCTCAAATACCCTGATAAATTCATGCCCGATTATTTTTCTTTTTTGTTCGGGATTTACGACTCCCTTAAGTTTATCCATAAATCTATCAGCAACATCGGCAAAATGTAAATTCAATTTAAAACCGTCTCTAAATGTTTTAAGCACCGCTTCCGGTTCACCCTTTCGCATCACACCATTATTGACAAAGACACAGTGTAACTTAGCCCCGATGGCATTATGCATGAGCACGGCTACAACTGAAGAGTCTACGCCTCCCGAAAGTGCGCAAATGACTTTCTTATCACCTACTGTTTCCTGGATTTTCTTTATCGCATCCTTAACATAATTTTTCATAGTCCAGTCGCCGGTACAGCGGCAAATTTTCACTAGAAAATTTTTGATTATATCCTTCCCGTTTTGCGTATGCACAACTTCTGGATGAAACTGCACACCGTAAATTTGTTTGGCCCGGTTGCGAACAGCAGCAAAAGGACAGGTCATGGTATAGGCAATAGGTTCAAAACCCTGAGGCAGTCTGGTAACCTGGTCCCCGTGACTCATCCAGACATCAAGAGTAGACCTTAAGTTCCAAAGAAGGTCCGAGAAATCCTTGATAAGAAGTTTTGACAGGCCGTACTCTCTTTTGTCAACTTTCATAACTTTTCCGCCCAGCACATGCGAAATGAGCTGCATACCGTAACAGATTCCGAGTATCGGAATACCCAAATCAAAAATGTCAGCATCGATTTTGGGAGCGCTTTCTGCGTATACGCTGGCCGGACCGCCTGAAAGGATGATGCCTTTTAGTTTTGGAATTTTTTTCAGCTGCGCAGCATTTATTGTTGCAGGCAAAATCTCGCAGTAAACATTACATTCTCTTACTCTTCTCGCGATAAGTTGATTGTACTGCGAGCCGTAGTCAAGTACGGCTATAAATTCTTTATCTGAGATTTCCGGCATATTTTACCTTTAAAACATCGAAGACGTTTTCTGTAAATTTATCTGAATACTTTTTAAAATCCGCGATTGTTAGTTCACTGAAATCCTTATCCATCTTTAGACAATAAAGCACCAGTTTACCGGCAATCGTATGCGCATCCTTAAAGTTTAAGCCTTTTTTTGTAAGGTAGTTGGCAATTTCTACGGCTTCTGTATAATCTTTAAACATGGACTTTTTGATGCACGCATTGTTTAATTTTATATGGCTAACAACCTCACTAAATATATCAAGGGAATCAAGGATAGAATCCGCAACGGAGAATAAGTGAATTTTATCCTCCTGCATATCACTATTATAAGCAAGCGGGAGACCTTTCATCAGCGTAAGCAGCCCCACTAAGCCACCATAGATGCGGCCGGTCCGGCCCCGAATGAGTTCAAAAATATCAGGATTCTTTTTTTGCGGCATTATACTGCTTCCTGTTGTAAAGGCGTCACTTATCTCAATATATGCAAATTCTTTTGTGGACCATAATATCATTTCTTCGGCAAAACGGCTCAAGTGTATTGAAAGTATCGCACACGCAGAAACAAATTCTATTACATGATCCCGGTCAGAAACAGAGTCCAGTGTATTTTTCGTAGGCATCGTAAAACCGAGGGCACGGGAAACAAAATTACGATCAATAGGAAAAGATGTCCCTGCTAATGCACACGCTCCCAGAGGCATGTAGTTCAACCGTTTAAAGGTATCTTTAAACCTGGAAATATCCCGTTTAAGCATCTCAATATAAGCTCCGATATACTCGGTAAATTTTACCGGCTGAGCATGCTGCAAATGCGTAAAGCCCGGTATTACCATATCTTTATTTTTATTAGAGAACTTTTTCAAATTTTCGACAGATTCTTCAAGTTTTTTTATAATAATTTTTATTTCTTCCTTCAAATATAGTTTTTCATCCAACGCTATTTGATCATTCCGGCTGCGGGCGGTATGCATTTTTTTTCCGGCCTGGCCGGCAAGTTTGATTACCTCTTTCTCAATATTCGTATGGATATCTTCACAGGAGGGGTCTATTTTAAATTTGCCGGCCTCAATCTTAGCAAGGATAAACTGCAAGGCCTTTACTATCCGGGAAGCATCTTTTAGGGGAATAATACTTTGCTTGCCGAGCATTTTTACATGCGCGATACTACCAATACAATCGAATTTAGCCAGACGGCTATCAAAGGAAATAGAAGCAGTAAACTTTTCTGCAAGCTTATCAGGTTCCGTATTAAAACGCCCGCCCCACAATTTCATAAGTCAAACATCCTTTGTGTGAAATATCCGACTAAAGTACTAAACCAAAAACAAATGCGCTCAAAACGCTAAAAACACTTTTCATTATATCACTTTTGGGATTTATTTTCACTTTTTAAATAACACCCCGGAAAAAGATCATTTAATGTTCTTTGCTCTCCTTAATATAGCTTCAACTTTTGTAGGCAGACCAAAGAGATTAATAAAGCCCTCGGCATCCTTATGATTATACATTTCATCTTTACTGAAAGTAGCAATATTCTTATCATAGAGCGAATATTCAGATTTCCTGGCTACAGCCATACAGCTTCCCTTGTAAAGCTTAAGCTTAACAGTTCCGGTAACATTGCGTTCCGCATAATCGACAAAAGCATCAAAAGATTTTTTAAGTCCCGAATACCATTGCCCGTTATAGACAAGTTCGGCGTAACGGGGCCCAACCAGTTCTTTATAATGAAGCGTTTCGCGGTCCATGGTTATAGACTCAAGATCACGCAGTGCCATGTGTAAAACGGTTCCGCCCGGGGTTTCATAAACTCCGCGGGATTTCATTCCGACCAGGCGGTTCTCTACAATATCTACCCGCCCTACGCCGTTGCTGCCGGCAATACTGTTAAGTTTAAATATTATTTCCACGGGACCATAAGCCTTACCGTTTATTTTTTTAGGTATGCCCTTCTCAAAATAGATTTCAACAAAGGTAGCTTTGTTGGGTGCTTTTTCCGGAGAAACGGTATAAAGGAACATGCTTTCATCATACTCTTTCCAGGTGTCTTCCAGTATGCCGCCCTCGTAACTAATATGCCATAAATTACGGTCCATACTATAAGGTTTCTTTTTTGTGACCGGAACAGAAATACCGCGTTCTTTTGCGTATTCAACCTCTTCTTCTCTTGATTTGATATTCCATTCCCGCCAGGGAGCAATTATTTTAAGATCAGGATTCAAAGCCTTAAAAGCAAGTTCAAAGCGTACCTGATCGTTCCCCTTCCCGGTAGCACCATGGCAAACCGCATCAGCATTTTCCTTTTTTGCGATAGCAACTATTTTGTCTGCTATGAGCGGGCGGGCAAATGAAGTCCCGAGCAAATACCGGCCTTCATAAACGGCATTTGCTTTTAGTGTGGGCCAAATATAGTCCGTCACAAATTCTTTTTTTGCATCTATTATATATATTTTACTGGCGCCGGTCTTAATGGCTTTTTTACGGAGAGGGGAAAGCTCTTCTCCTTGCCCGACATCTACAGCGCAGGCGATAACTTCACAATTATAGTTTTCTTTCAGCCAGGGTATTATAATAGAAGTATCAAGTCCACCGGAATAGGCAAGAACCACTTTTTTAACCGTATTATTCATAATACTTTCTCCTTTTTCAGCCTGAGTATAATCTCTTTTTAACAGCCTGGCATCCTTAGTTATTTTTTAAGCAGCAAGTGCAGTATAGCCTTTTGGGCATGTTTCCTGTTCTCTGCTTCATCAAAAACAACGGAATGGGCTCCGTCAATTACTGCGTCTGTTATCTCGTCGCCCCGGTGCGCGGGAAGGCAATGCATCACAATATATTCTTTTCTTCTCGCATAACTCATTAGCTCTTCGTTAAGCTGGAAATCCTTAAAAGCAATTTTGCGTTCTTTTCCCTGTTTTTCCATACCCATGCTCACCCAAACATCAGTATAGATAACATCTGCGTCTCTTACCGCTAGCTTCGGCTCATCAGTAATTTCAAGTAGCAATTTTTGCCCCAACGACCTTGCTTTTTCAATAACCTGTTTTTTCGGCGCATATTTTTTCGGACATGCAACCGTAAGAGATATACCAAGAATAGCGCAGGCAAAAATAAAGGAATTAGTTACATTATTATCCCCGTCTCCGACAAAAACCGCTTTTATACCTTTCAGTCCTGTTTTCTCTTCCATAGTCTGCAGGTCGGCAAGAATCTGACATGGGTGTTCAAAATCTGAAAGTGCATTTATTACCGGAACCGTCGCATGTCTTGCCAGTTCAACAACTCTGGCGTGGTCAAAAGTTCGGAGAGTAATGGCATGAACATAACGGCTTAAGACCTTTGCCGTATCATAGACCGTTTCCCCGTGTGAAAGCTGGATCTCATTAGAATTAAGATTTATCGGCTGTCCGCCCAGTTCATAGATTGCAGTCTGAAAAGAAAGACGGGTGCGGGTAGAAGGCTTCTCGAATATCATAGCCACGGATTTCCCTTTTAAGGTGTCCGCTATCAGTTTTCCTGACTTAAAGTCCTTTGCCGTTTTAAGGACATAGAGCAACTCTTCTTTATTAAAGTCAGTTATGCATAATAAATCTTTCATTATTAATTTCATAATCTTTTCTCCTTTCAATTTACTGCATTTTAAGCTCTTCTAGTACTCCATCCAGGGCGGCAACTAAACTGTCAACCTGTTTTCTATTTACAATAAGAGGCGGCAGGAAACGGAGTACATTATCATTTGTGCAGTTAATAATAAAACCGTGTTCAAGTAACTTGCCTGCTATCTCTTTCCCCAAAACAGAAAATTCAAGGCCTATCATAAGTCCAAGGCCGCGCGCTTCTTTTATAGACTTATATTTTACCTTTAAAGAGTTAAGTTTTTCAACAAAATAAGCCCCCGTCTCTTTTGCATTCTTTAATAACTTGTCTTTAATGATTGTTTCCAAAACGGCCAGACCGGCTGAGCAAACTACCGGACCGCCGCCGAAGGTAGAACCATGAGTGCCATAAGAAAAACTCGAGGCTAACTTTTCTGAAGCAATCATTACCCCCAGGGGCAAGCCCCCGCCTATTCCCTTAGCCACCGTACAGATATCCGGTAGAATATTATACTCCTGAAAAGCAAAATAATTTCCGGTCCTGCCCACTCCTGTTTGTATTTCATCAAGAATAAGAAGAAGACCTTTGTCGTCGCATATTTTGCGGACTTTACTTAAATACTCTTTAGAGGGAACTACTACACCGCCTTCGCCTTGAACCGGTTCCAGAAATATTGCGCAAGTTTTTTCATTAATAGCACTTTCCAGATCCAAAATATCATTGAAATTCACATATTTAAATCCCGGGAGCAAAGGTTCAAATCCTTTGTGGATCTTTTCCTGACCTGTGGCAGTCAGTGTGGCCATTGTGCGCCCATGAAAAGAGCCTTTTGTTGTTATTATCTCGAACTTCTCAGCGCCCAGTTTTTCTTTGGCATATTTTCTTGCAAGTTTTATTGCCGCTTCATTAGCTTCAGCTCCGGAATTGCCAAAAAAACAGCGATCTAACCCGGATAATTGACATAACAACTTTGCCAGTTTTATCTGGGGAAGTGTATAATACAGATTTGAAATGTGAACAAGTTTGTTAATTTGATTTCTCACTGCGGCTGTGACTTTAGGATGGCAATGACCCAGCGTATCCACTGCTATTCCGCCCAAAAAGTCAAGATACTGCTTTCCGTTATTATCGAAGACTTTCATACCCTTCCCCTTTGTAATAACCACAGGATAGCGGGAATAGGTTTGGAAAATATACTTTTTCTCTTGCGCTATTATCTCATCTGTTTTCATTTATTCCCCGGTAACTCTTATTTTATTTTTGACTCAAACCACCTGCAAGAAGCAGTTATAATTCGTTCGCGGGACTGCGATACAACTGAAAGCCCGTTATTTTCTCCGGCAAATACCATTTTTTTTATTTTAATAGCAGGTATTTTCACATAGCGGCATGCGGCATAAACCGCACCGGCTTCTTTCTTATTTTTATTTATAATTAGTACCGTTCCCTTATATTCTTTGAAATTTTCGTTATATCTCTTCTCACTGCTCCTAATACTTTGTAAATACTTATTCCCTATCTGTAAACCATTTAAGTCCAGACTTTTTTTCGTAGAGCTTTTTGAGCCAAAGCGGCCGTTCAATACTTTATGTTCCCAATATGCTCTGTAATTTAACGCGGCATCCAGAAAAACTATTGACTTAACGGGAAAAAGACCCGCTATAGCCGAAGCTAAATATCCTCCGGAATGCATACCGTAAAGCCCAATTTTGTTATTATCGATTTCTTTTCTCCGCAAAACATATTCCACTCCTGAAGCGGCATCTTTTAACTGAGTCCAAACGGTCATATTTCGAGATTCTCCGTCAGAATCCCCCATACCCCTGTAATCCATTCTCAACGAGGCAATACCTGACTTTAAAAGTTCTCTGGAGATATTTCGAAAGAGAAACATCGCTTCATTTTTGCTCTCCGTTAGTCCGTGAAAAAAGACCACACAGGGGTATTTTCCTTTGCCCTCTGGTAAGTGCAACATTCCTCTGATTTCCCGGCCAATATCTCCAAAGGAAACCTGCAATTCTTTCATTATAATGTCTCCCTAAACCAGCTTGCGGCAAGCTTTATTGCTTTCTCTTCGCTTCTTTTTGACTCAAAAGTATGTCCCGCATTTTCAATGATAACAATTTTCTTTTTGTATGAAGCCGAGACTGCGTGGTACAGTTCACCATCCTCAACCGGGACTACGGGATCCTTTGCTCCGTGAATGACGAGCAGAGGATTCACATAATCAACGATACTTTTAAGATTAAGACCGTCATATTTCTTAATAGCCGTAATAAAATTTTTACTTAATTTTATACCGCCTACCATAACAGGACCACCCGCCCGTCCGGTACCTTCAACTAAAAGCTTGCGCCACAAACTCCAGAAGCGGGCAACCGCACTCATCAAAACCACACTTTTAATGCCAGGGTATTGACCTGCGGTATAAGAACCAACAAACCCGCCCATAGACAAACCTAAGATACCCAGCCGGTCCGTCGCTATATTTTTTTGAGTTTTGATAAAGTCTAAGGCGGCTTTGGCATCGCTTAACTCTTCTTCCACGGTCATATCAGAAAAAGAACCTTCAGAATCACCCGAGCCTCTAAAATCAAATCTTAAGACAGCGATGCCCCGCTTTGCAAGTTTTCTTGCCAGTTTTGTGAATAAAAAGTGTGCTTCCGTGCGGGAACCGGTAAAACCATGATACATTACGACACATGGCACTTTTATTTTTTTCAAAGTTTCAGGATAATGGAGCACCCCGAATAGTTTTTCGCCCTTATTTTTAAAATCTACGAGTTTTTCCATTAGGACTCTTTTCTTATAATATTTCGGTACCAATACCTTTATCTGTGAAAATCTCTAAAAGCAAAGAATGCTTAATGTTTCCGTTTATTATGTGGACTTTTTTTACGCCTCTTTTCACAGCTGAAGCCGCGCCGGTGACTTTGGGAATCATGCCCCCCGCTAAAACACCGTCTTTAACTAATTTAGTTACCTCTGCGAGATGAATGGTTGGAAGAAGCTTTCTATCGCTATCTAGAACTCCATTAACATCTGTTAAAATCAGTAACTTCTCGGCTTTTGCAGCAATAGCAATTTCTGCCGCAGCATCATCAGCATTAATATTGTAGGATTCCCCGTTTTTTCCCCGGCCTATCGGAGCAATAACATGGATATAGTCATTTTTATCCTTCAAGAATGAGAGATCCACGGATTCAATCTCTCCAACAAAACCCAGTTCGGGAGCAAGTTGTCTTGCTTTAATAAGCCCATGTTCTTTGCCCGAAAAGCCTTCTGCCTTTCCGTGATGTTTTTTGAAAAGTAAAACTATCTCTTTATTTACTTTCCCCATTAGAACTTCTTCTACAATACGCATCGTCTCTTTATCTGTAACTCTTAATCCGTTGACAAACTTAGGTTCTATCCCCGTTTTCTTCATTGCTGCAGATATCTCAGGCCCACCGCCGTGAACAACCAGAGTATTCACGCCTATATACTTAAGCAAAGCTATATCTTCAACTACTGATTCTTTAAAAGAAGCCTCTAGCATGGCTTTGCCCCCAAATTTTACAACAAATGTTTTGCCTGAAAATTTCCTGATATAAGGCAAGGCTTCTATAAGTATATCCGCTTTTGCGATAAGCCGTTCCATAAAATACCTCCGATAATAGTACTAGTCTAAAAGTTCATAATGTCTATAAGGTTTAAGGTCTTACACTAAAGTAGTAAAATAAAATTCAGCAAATCCTAAATCTAAAACGATATTTCTATTTCTCAGAACCTTTTCTCTGTTTTATCTTATAGACTATTATTATGTATAATTATGCTCTCGGATGCGCCTTATTATAGATATTTTTTAGTTTTTCTTTCGTAACATGCGTATATATTTGTGTGGTCGCTAAACTCGAATGCCCTAGCAATTCCTGTACACTCCTTAAATCCGCACCGCGATCCAGAAGATGCGTGGCAAAACTATGTCTGATGGAATGCGGGCTTATATGCTTGCCTAACTTTACTTCTTTTGACCAAAAATCAATAATATGTCTTATTGTCCTGGTATCAAGCCGTTTTGCTTTTCCGTTCAAAAACAAAGCTTTATCTTCCGTTTTACTTTTCCTGACCGCCAGATATTCGAGAATAGTCTGTTTGGCCCGTTCCCCGAGAGGAACAATCCTTTCTTTGCCGCCTTTACCCATTACCTTGACCAGATTATTAACCCGGTCAACACTGTCATTATCTAAACCCGTTAACTCGCTCACTCTTATCCCTGTAGAGTAAAGAGTTTCAATTATTGCACGGTCTCTTTTATCTTCGATCTTATCACCATTGATAGAATCAAGAAACAAACCCATTTCCTCAGCCTCAAGAAAGCGGGGAAGCTTGTGTTCTTTCTTAGGAAAAGTGACATTATCCGCGGGATTTATATCAACAAGTTCTTCTTTCTTAAGATAACCAAAGAAACTTTTTAGTGTTGCCAGTTTCCGCTCGATACTCGCTTTCCCGTATTTTTTAAGTGTTAATTCAATAACAAATTCCCGGATATTTACGGCGGTCAAAAGTTTAACCTGACTTTTTTCCGTACAAAACTCAAAAAACTGCAGCAGGTCAATCTTGTAATTTAATATGGTATTTTCTGCATAATTTTTTTCAAATTTCAGGTAGTTGATATAACTTTCAATTAACTTCTGCATTCTCTTCTTCATGTTTGCAGTCTTTATTTAAACACCTGAATTTGTCCTTAAATTTCGCCATAACACTGAACCCGCATTTGGAACATTTCCTATCCGTCGGTTTCAAATTACAGATAAAATCACAATCCGGATACTTTGAGCAGCCATAGAAAGCGCCTTTTTTGCCGCGGCGCATTACAATATCCCCTCCGCAATCAGGCTTGGGGCACTTAAGCCCTATTCCAATACTTTTTGTATTTTTGCATAACGGATATTTCTCGCAGGCATAAAACTTACCGAATCTGCCGAATTTAACAACAATTTTTCCGTCACATTTAACAACATTCTCTTCCTGCCCCGCAGGGACCGGATTAGCTTTATTAACTCTAACTAAACCAAGATCTGTTTTTAAATATATAGCATCACAAGGCGTGTCTGTGAGTTCATCTTTCTGCTGATCCTCCTGCCCGTCCAGCGATTTAGTGTTCTTGCACTCAGGGAAACCCGAGCAGGCAAGAAATCTTCCGCTGGCGCCCCATTTTACAACCATAGGCTTCCCGCAAGAAATGAGTTCTTTTCTTTCCTCATCCGGAAGCAAAGCCGCATCCGCTTCCGACATTTTTATCAGCAAACCTTGAGCATCCTTGCGATAAACAGCATCACACATCTTGCCGGTTTCACCATCTCTGTCTTTCTTCATGTCACCCATAATACTTGAAGCTTTCATCAAATCTACAGAGAAAGGCCCATAGAATTCCTTAATCACGGAGACCCAATCAGTCCCGCCGTCTTCAACTTTGTCCAGTTTTTCTTCCATATTAGCCGTAAACTCTATATTAAGAATATCAGGGAAAGTCTTTATTAAAATATCATCTACAAGTTCACCCAGTTCTGTGGGTTTAAAGCGTTTTTCTATTCTTTCAATATAGTTCCTGTCTAAGAGCGTCGAAATAATAGGAGAGTATGTCGAAGGCCGCCCTATGTTATTTTCTTCAAGCGCCTTTACAAGCGAAGCATCATTATATCTGGCCGGAGGCTCCGTAAAATGCTGATTACCGGTTAAATCTAAGAGTTCCAACTTCTCTTTTTCCGAGAGTTTAGGCAAAACATTTTCTTTGTTGGTCTCTTTCTCTTCTCCGGGTGCCGTTTCCGCCGGTTTAGCTTCCCTCTCTTCCTCCTCCTCAATATCATAAACGGCGAGGAATCCTTTGAATTTTATGACCGTACCGCTGGCGCGGAATATATAAATACCTGCTTCGATATCAACATTCGTAACTTCAAGTAAAGCTGACTTCATCTGACAGGCTACAAATCTTTTCCAGATAAGAGCATACAATCTGTATTGATCTCTTGAAAGAAAGGCTTTTATTTTATCCGGCACTCTCAAACAGGAAGACGGTCTGATGGCCTCGTGCGCATCCTGGGAATTTTTCTTATTTTTAAAATAATTCGGTTTCTCCGGAAGATTCTCCTTGCCGTATAAATTCTCAATTAAACCCCGAACTTCCAAAAGAGCTTCATCGGCAATTCGCACAGAATCGGTTCGCATGTAGGTAATAAGACCTACTTCGCCCTCTTCACCGATATTTAAGCCTTCATACAATTGCTGGGCTATCATCATAGTCTTTCTTGAAGTAAAACCGAGCTTTTTAGAAGCTTCCTGCTGTAAAGTTGAGGTGATAAAAGGCGCCGGCGCATAGCGGTTCTTTTCCTTGCTCTCGATACTCTTAACTATGAATTCATTATTTTTACACTCCGCAACTATCTTGTCACCTTCTTCTTTGGTTACGATCTTAAACTTTTCTCCGTTTATCCTGTTAAGTTTAGCCACAAACTGCGGCGGATTTTCTCCTTTTAAGAGCGCCTCAATGGACCAGTACTCCTCGGGTTTAAAACCTAAAATCTCTTTTTCTCTTTCACAAATCATTCTTAGGGCAACAGACTGTACCCGGCCCGCGGATAGACCGCTCTGCACATTTTTCCAAAGCAACGGGGATATCATATATCCTACAAGCCGGTCTAGGATACGCCTTGATTGTTGGGCATAGACCAGGTTCATATCAATTTCTCTCGGATGCTCAATAGCATCCATAACGGCCTTTTTTGTTATTTCATTGAAAACAACTCTATAGGTTTTCTTGTCTTTCAAGTCTCTTACCGTCGCATTTTTCTTTCCTTTTGCTTTTGTCTTTTTTTCTTCCATTATTGAGTTTCTTAAATGCCAGCTTATCGCTTCACCTTCCCTGTCCGGGTCGGTGGCCAGATACACCACATCTACTTTATCCGCAGCTTCTTTTATGTCTTTAAGAATAGATCTCTTCTTCATCATTACAATATATTTAGGCTCAAAATTATTTTCAATATCAATACCTATTTTACTTTTCGGCAGGTCTATTATATGCCCCATAGACGCACGAACGGTATAGTCTTTTCCGAGAAATTTACTTATCGTATGTACTTTTGTGGGCGACTCAACGATAATAAGTTTTTTCAATTTTAGCTCCTTTTTTAGTTGTTATATTAACTTAGCAAACATTTTACCTTGAAACTGTTTAATAAAGCCTTTTATTTCAAGGCTGATTAGAACTGAAGCCAATGTTTTTGAAGCCAAAAGGGTCTTACTTGTTATTTCATCTATATGCATCGGCTCGCTGCCAAGGGCCACAAAAACCCGGTTCTCAATATCCGTAAAGACGACATTTCCGAGTTCCGCTTGACCCGTGACATTCAAAAATTCTTCGGGAAGCGCATCTTTCAATTCTTCAATAACATCTTCAATACAGGTTACGAGCTTTGCGCCTTGTTTAATAAGGGCATTTGTACCTCTGCTCAGCTCGCTGGTAATATTTCCGGGAAGTGCGAATACTTCCCGGCACTGCTCAAGCGCATATCTTGCCGTTATTAAAGCGCCGCTTGCTTCTCCTGCTTCAACTACCAGAGTGCCGAGAGACATTCCGCTTATTATCCTGTTGCGCCTCGGGAAGTTAAATCTATCAGGTTCGGTAAACATCGAGAATTCGCTTACCACCGCCCCGCAGGCGGCAATTTCTTCGGCAAGCTGCCTGTTCTCTTTAGGGTAAAGCCGGCTAAAGCCGCTGCCCATTACCGCAATATTACGCTGTTTAAGTTTTACGGCCGTATTATGACAAACTGTATCTACACCCCGGGCCAGGCCGCTTATGACGGTAAAACCTCTTTGTAGAAGCTTAGTTGTGAACTTTTCCGTACAAAGTTTTCCGTAGACAGTCGGATTGCGGCAACCCACAACACCTATAGAAATACTATCTTCTTTTTTAAGTGTCCCTTTAAAGTACAGTATGTACGGCGGGTCACTTATATATTTCAAAGAGGCAGGATACTCCTCATCTTCAAGAGTCAAAACTTTTACGCCTTCTTTCTTCACCTGTTTCAGCTCGTTATCAAGATCTTTATGAAGCAATTTTTTTTTATCAAATAGCCTGTCAATTTCTTCCTGTTTAATATTTGCAAGTGCCCCGTATTTATCAAGCAGTTTCCGGTAATTGGCCGGGGATATTCCCGACATATTAAAAAGCATTAATCTTTCAACTTTTGTCATTCAAAATATCCTTGCCGATGAATTTCTTTATTGAATAGTCTTAGCCGGTTTCCCACAATATATAGTAATCAACTATCCGCAACTACTATATTATATAATAACCAAATGTTTGTCAAATGTTAATTTATTATCGCTTTTACCCGTTTTTGTAGTGTTTTTATGAGCCTCTCTGAGCTTATCCTCAAAAAGAACCGGCGGACAGGCTGCATGGAGTTTCGACGATTGGTATATTATCGATTATTTCTGCCTCAGGCGGACAAAACCCGCAAGTCTTAAGGGCGTGCATCCCACGAGCTAACGCTCGGGATGTCCTTGACATAACGTCATAAATCATATTTGAGCTTTTATAAGTATTTTGTTAAAAAAAAAGGCATCCTTTTATTGGAGGCCTTTTTTCTTGTTTTTTATACAACTCACATAAAATTGTTGTTGGTTTGCAGCTATTTCTTTTCTGTAACTTCAGTTTCTTTATCCTTTTCTTCGACTTTCTCACCCTTCTTGATCTTTTTTTCCCTCTTTTGCCTTACAACAAGTTCAATCATGCAAATCAAAGCATCATCGCCCTTCCTGTTCTTAAGCTTGAGAATTCTTGTGTAGCCGCCGTTCCTGTCTTTAAAGCGCGGAGCAATCACATTTAAGAGTTTAAAGAGAACACTCTTTTCTTTGATCTGCTGGTCAATCAAACGGATATTTGCCAGCCCGCCTTTCTTCGCCAAGGTAATTAATCTTTCTGCGACTTTTCTCAGCTCTTTTGCTTTTGCCAGAGTTGTTTCAATTCTTTCTGCCTTAAAAAGCGAAGTTGCAAGATTTCTAAGAAGCGCCATCCTTGGTTCATACACCCTGCTTAACCTGTTACCGCCTACTCTATGCCTCATAATTTAACTCCTACTTCTTTTTGTATGGCTTTTCTTTTTCAATATAAATCGGGGTCACGTCTTCAGGTAACTCACAATCCTCCGGAATATCGGGAGAATCGAGATCCATGTTAAATGAAAGACCCATGCCCTTAAGTATTTCGCTTATTTCTTTCAAAGATTTTTTTCCAAAGTTCCGGTACTTAAGCATTTCCGGTTCACTCTTTGTAACGAGTTCCCCGATGAATTTAATACCGGCCACTTTAAGACAGTTAGCCGATCTCACTGAGAGTTCGAGTTCATCAACGGTCTTTTTCAGTATCTCCTCCATATGAATAGCACTCTTATCAACAGAATTTTCTTCTTCTATTACTAACTTCAATTTATCATCCATAAAAACCTTCAAATGTTCTGTCATAATTGTTGCCGAATGAGACAGTGCTTCTTTCGGACTCGTTCTGCCGTCCGTCCAAATCTCAAGAATAAGTCTCTCAAAATCAAGGCTCTGGCCTACCCTGTAATTTTCCACTATGAAATTCACCCTCGTAACCGGAGTAAATATGGAATCAACAGGAATTACGCCTATCGCATCACCTTCTTTTTTATTATCTTCACTCACCACATAACCTCTACCTGTACCGACCTTAAATTCAATTACCAGTTTAGAACTGGCTGAAGTCAGGTTTGCAATTACCAAATCAGGATTAACTATTTCAACTCCGGTGTCGGCAGTGATATCTCCGGCTGTAACCGTCATTTGTCCGGATTTATTTAGAAGCATTTTTTCAGGGACACTGCCAGACAGTTTTAGCTTTATCTGCTTAACATTGAGAATTATCTGAGTCACATCTTCCTCAACTCCCTTTATAGTTCCGAACTCATGAAGCACATTCTCTATCTTTATTGAGGTAACTGCCGCAGTTGTAATAGAAGAAAGAAGCACCCGGCGTAAAGCAGTACCTACTGTTTGCCCATAGCCCCTTTCCAAAGGTTCAGCAATGAATTTGCCGTAAACATCCGTTAGGGTGTCAACTTTCATGATCTTGGGCATCTCCATTCTTTTCGCTATCATAGTTTATCCCCCTTAATTCCTTTTATTCCGTTCAATCAAGCGGCCACTCTTGTTACTGCCGCTAAGCAGATTTGCTTAAATAAATACTTTTGAAGAATCTTACCGATTATAGAATTCAACGATCAATTTCATATTCAAAATACTGCCGATTTCGCTGTCTTCAGGCATCTTCTTAAATGTAATCTTAAGATTATCAAAATCAACATCCAGCCAGGCCCCGGAAGTGATGCCTCCTCTTTCTTTTATTCTCTCCACACTGGTCTTAACAACCTTTAACTCTTTGGATTTCTGTCTTACTGTAATCACATCGCCGGGCTTCAGAATATACGAAGCGACATTGACAGATTTTCCGTTTATCTGCACATGACCGTGCAACACAAATAATTTGGCTGCATCTCTGGACGGAGCAAAACCTGCTTTATAGACCACCGAATCAAGGCGGCTTTCAAGCAGTTTAAGTAAGTACGCGCCGGTAACACCTTTTTTATCTGAGGCAATGGAAAAGAACCGTCTAAACTGGCCTTCATTCATTCCGTATATTCTTTTTGCGCGCTGCTTCTCTCTCAAACGAATACCATACTCGGAGAGTTTTGACATCATCTTACCATGCTGCCCTGGAGGAACGCTCTTTTTTTCAATCGCGCACTTTCCGGTAAAGCACCTGTCACCCTTCAAGAAAAGCTTTATTTTTTCTCTTCTACACAACCTGCATTTTGCACCAGTAATCCTAGCCAACTGAAATCCTCCTTAAGGTTATACTCTTCTTTTCTTCCTCGGCCTGCACCCATTATGAGGGATAGGCGTTACATCTTTTATTAAAGTAATCTTCAGACCTGCGGTTTGCAAAGCTCTAATTGCTGATTCTCTGCCTGCACCCGGGCCTTTCACAAAGACTTCGACATGAGTAAAACCTTTATCAACGGCTTTTTTAGCCGCATTTTCCGCTGCAAGCTGGGCTGCGAACGGGGTACCTTTCCTTGATCCTTTAAAACCGGCACTTCCGGAGGAGGCCCAGGCCGCAACTTTGCCGGTGGTATCAGACAAAGAAACTATCGTATTATTGAAACTTGAGAAAATATGGGCTATACCTTTTTTCATAGCTCTATTTTCCGGCTTCCTGATTTCTTTCACATAATTTGCAGCTGCGGGTGCCGCGACAGGAGCAACCGGAGCCTTTATATCTTTTTTTACTTCATCCATTGAAATTATCTCCTTATTTCGTTGTACTCATTAATACCGGAACAAACTACCGTCCGCCATTTTGGCTTCGGTATTTTATTTCTTTGCCGTATTGTCAATCATTGCTTTGACTTCTTTCCTCATAACTCCGACCGTCTTTCTCTTGCCTTTTCTCGTTCTGGAGTTAGTTCTGGTCCTCTGCCCTCTAACAGGCAATCCTCGTTTGTGCCTTAAGCCACGGTATGTTCCTATATCAATAAGTCTCTTGATATTCATAGCAACATCCCTGCGCAGGTCACCCTCTACTCTGATACGCTGTAAGGCTTCTCTTATTTTCTTAATATCGCCTTCAGTGAGTTCATGAACCTTAGTCCCGGGATTTACTCCGGTTTCTTGTAAAATCTTTTTGGCAACGGACCGACCGACACCAAAAATGTAACAAAGTGCGATTTCAATTCTTTTATTTCTCTGCAAATCAACGCCAGCAATCCTAGCCAATTTACTACCTCCTTGGAATATTACCCCTGTCTTTGTTTATGTTTGGGGTTAGTGCAAAGCACTCTCACTACGCCTTTCCTTTTAACTACGGTACATTTGTCGCAAATCTTCTTTACAGATGATCTTACTTTCATTTTGCCTACCCTATTCTATACGTTATTCTGCCCCTGGTAAGATCGTAAGGTGAAAGCTCAAGCTTTACACGATCTCCGGGTATCAGACGGATGAAATGCATCCTCATCTTTCCAGAAATATGAGCCAGAACCTTGTGCCCGCCGTCAAGTTCTACACGGAACATAGCATTAGGAAGCGACTCAACTATCTTACCTTCTACCTCAATATTTCCTGCTTTTGCCATATTCCCTTTTTACAATCTTGTCAGTATTTCGGCTTTCCCATCAACGACCGCTATTGTGTGCTCGAAGTGGGCCGATAAATTACGGTCTTTTGTAACGACCGTCCATCTGTCTTTTAATATCTCAACATCCGCAGATCCTGCATTAAGCATAGGTTCAATGCAAAACACCATACCATCTTTCAAACGAAGCCCCGTTCCGGGTTTCCCAAAATTTGTTACCTGCGGGTCTTCATGCAGACTTCTTCCTATTCCATGCCCGGTGAAGTCCTTAACCACCGTATATCCGTTGCTCTCGGCACAGTGTTGTATGGCACTTGAGATATCGCCAATCCTGTTTCCTTCAAGTACCTTTGAAATACCCGCATAAAGTGACTTTTCGGTAATTTCTTTTAATATTTTTGCTTCCGGAGAAATCGTGCCCACCGCATAAGACTCCGTCACATCTCCGTGAAAACCATCTTTAAAAACACCCACATCTATCTTAAGCAGGTCACCTTCTTTTAGCTTTCTCTGTCCAGGTATACCATGAACGACTTCTTCGTTTATGGAAGAACAGATACTCGCAGGGTAGCCACGGTAGCCTTTAAAACTTGGTGTACCGCCTCGCTGACTTATGAAAGATTCAGCTATTTTATCGAGTTCCCCGGTAGATATTCCGGGAGTTATTTCTTTCTCGAGTCTTTTTAGAACTTCTGCCGCAATCCTGGAACTAACCTTCATCTGCTCTATTTCATTGATTGTTTTCAAAATAAGCATTATTTATTTTTTTGTTCTGCTGCAATCTTATTGAAAGCTTTTATCATTTCTGAAATGCCATTTTCCGCCCCAATCTCTCTAAGCAAACCTTTATTTGCGTAGAAATTTATTAAAGGCTGCGTATCTTTGGCATAAACTTGCAAGCGGTTTCTAATAGTAGTTTCATTGTCATCAGCCCGTTGATACAGCTCTCCACCGCAAAAATCGCAGATTCCCGCTTTTTTTGAAGGCGAAGAAAACAGGTTAAAATTTCCGCCACACTTTTTACAAACCCTCCGGTTAGTCAAACGCTTAACTACCAAATTTTCTGAAACAACAAGATTTATTACAAGATCCAGAATATAACCGAGTTCCTTCATAATTTTTGAAAGTTCTTCAGCCTGATTAATTGTCCTCGGAAAACCGTCAAGCATAAAACCTTTCTTACAATCTTCCTTTTTTATTCTGTTTTTAAGTAACTCGTTTATTATTTCATTGGAAACTAATTCACCTTTAGCCATTATTTCTTTTGCTTTCAGTCCAAGCGGCGAACCATCTTTTACTTCCTGCCGGAGCATATCCCCTGTTGATATTTTGGGAATTCCCAGTTCTTTAACAAGAGCGTCAGATAAAGTGCCCTTCCCTGCACCTGGCGCTCCTAAAATTATCAAATTCACTAAAAACCTGCCCTGCTTTTTAATTTATTATCTTTCATAAAACCATCATAGTGCCTCATTAAAAGGTGAGATTCAATCTGCTTCATGGTATCAAGAGCAACTCCGACCACTATCAACAGAGATGTTCCACCAAAGTAGAACGGGATATTTACCGTCCGCATAAGGATATCGGGAAGAACAGCAATTGCCGCTATTGAAACTGCCCCGACAAGTGTTATACGGGTAAGCGTAAAATCTATAAACTTAGCTGTAGGTTCTCCGGGACGAACCCCGGGAATAAAACCTCCGTATTTTTTAATATTTTCGGCTACATCAACCGGGTTAAATACTACAGCTGTATAGAAAAAACAAAAGAATATTACCAACCCGGCATATAAAAAGAGATAAACCGGCGCTCCCGGCGAAAGCCAGTTAACGATCGCTTCAAAAAATACATTGTCATTGAAAGGCTTGGCAATCATTGCCGGTACCGAAAGTACTGAAGAAGCAAAAATGATTGCAATAACACCGGAAAAATCAACTTTTAGAGGCAGATAAGTAGACGCTCCTCCATAAACCTTACGGCCAACAACTCTCTGAGCATACTGAACAGGTATTCTTCTTGCCGCCGTCTGAATCAAGACAACAAACGCTATAATAATAAGCATACCTATTGCGACCGCAATAACTGTCACAAGAGAAAGTGCATCCTGCTGAATCAACTTAATAGTGTTAATAATTTCAGTGGGAATTCTCGCCACAATACCAGCAAAAATTATCATAGACATACCGTTTCCGATACCCTTCTCAGTTATCCGTTCACCCAGCCACACCAAAAACATTGTGCCGGTCGTAAGCGTCAGGACCGTCATGAGCTGAAAACTTATGCTCCAGTTATTGACTATCCCCCTCCCAATGCTGTGCATTAAAAATGTCATACTCCAAGCCTGTATTGCACAAAGAGCAACAGCCCCATATCTTGTATATTGATTTATTTTCTTTCTGCCTGCATCGCCTTCTTTCGCAAGTTTTTCAAGCGCAGGAATGACCGGCGTAAGAAGCTGCATAATAATAGAAGAGCTTATGTAAGGCATAACGCCAAGAGCGCAAACAGAAAAAGTTTTAAAAGCTCCACCTGTAAACAGATCAAGAAAGCCCAAAATTCCGCCCTGCTGAGCTTTCATGAATACCGAAAGTGCCTCGGTGTTAATCCCAGGTGTCGGAATATGACAACCCAACCGGTAGACAATAAGCATTGCTAAAGTAAAAACAACCTTATCCCGAAGCTCGGGGATTTTGAAAATGTTCTTTAATCCCTCGATGAAGTTCTTAAACATCTATTTTACCTCTCCGGAGGCGGCTTTAATCTTTTCTATCGCTTGTTTACTTATTTTATTGACTTTGATAATAAGTTTTTTCTTTAACTCACCATTACCAAGAATTTTTACCATTTTTGCGCCGTTTCTTATAAGGCGCTTTGCAATAAGCGTGTTAATATCGACAACTTCTCCGTTCTCAAAACGGTTTAGATCAACGATATTAACAATCTCATACTCTTTTTTGAAAATATTAGTAAAGCCTCTTTTAGGAGTACGCCGTACCAAAGGCATTTGACCGCCCTCAAATCCCACTTTATTTCCGTGTTTTCTAGCGTTCTGTCCTTTGTTACCTTTGGTGGAAGTTTTTCCGTGACCGCTTCCAATACCAAATCCTATTCTTTTCTTTCTTTTTCTTGCACCCTTATTGGGTTTCAGCTCATTAAGTTTCATTTAAATCTCCCGTTTCTGTATGCTATACCAGCAATTCGCCGATCTTTTTATCTCTCAATTCAGAGAGTTTGTCTATTTTTTTAATTGATTTTAAAGCTGCAACAGTGGCCTTGGTCAGATTGTAAGGATTAGTTGAACCAATGGTCTTGCTAAGTATGTCTTTGATGCCGGCAAGTTCCACAACTGCCCGGACCGCACCCGCAGTAATAACACCTGTTCCGGGAAAGGCGGGTTTCAATAACAATCTCGTAGCGCAGAACTTGGCAAGAACCGTGTGAGGAATAGTGACGCCGGAAAGAGGAACCTCAAAGAGATTTTTTTTGGCATCCTCCACTCCTTTCTTAATTGCCTCCGGCACTTCGTTGGCTTTTCCTATTCCTACGCCGACATGCCCTTTCTCATCACCTACTATTACTATAGTGGAAAAAGACATACGCTTTCCGCCTTTAACCACCTTTGAGACCCTTTTAATGCTAATAACTTTTTCTTTTAACTCAAATTTCGATGGATCAATTCTAGACAAGATATTCCTCCTTAGAAAACCAATCCTTCTTTTCTGGCAGCTTCAGCCAGTTTTTTTACTTTTCCATGATAAATATAGCCACTTCTGTCAAAAACTATATTTTTGATGCCTTTTTCTATGCATTTTTTTGCCAGCAATGCTCCGATAGCTTCAGCTGCCGCCTGGTTATCTCCGGTTTTAAGTTTACCCTTCAATTCTTTAGACAGAGTAGAAACTGTAAGCAGCGTTTTACCGGTAACATCATCAACTAACTGCGCATAGGTGTGCTTTAAACTTCTTTTTATGCACATCCGAGGCCTTCCGGGTGTACCGCTTACCTTCTTTCTTATCCTTTTGTGTCTCATTACTCTTAATAATTCTCTGTTATATGCCATGACTATTTGCCTCCGCCAGTTGCTCCGCCTGCAGTCTTTCCGGCCTTTCTCCGTATGTACTCGCCGGCGTATTTAATACCTTTTGCTTTGTACGGGTCAGGTATCTTTATTTTTCTTACCTGCGCCGCAAAATTGCCAAGAATTTCCTTGTCTGCGGATTTTAGAGTAATAATGGTGTTCTTCTCTATTACTGCGCTAATCCCTACCGGAACTATTACATCGACCGGATGGGAAAATCCAAGCAAGAGAGTAAGCTTGGTACCTGCTAATGTAGCCTTAAATCCGACACCTTCAATAACCAGCGTTTTAATAAATTGCTCGGTTACACCCTTAACCATGGAATTAACTCTGGCTCTTACCGTTCCCTGGTTGGCTTTTGTTTGCGCCTCTTCGTTTTCTTTAATAACACTTACACTGCCGCTATTAATCTCAACCTTGATGCCCGCCGGTATATTCATTTGTAATTTACCGCTTGGACCTTCAACTTTAATAACGCCGTTTGATAGCAACACTTTCACATTACCCGGTACTATTACCGGATTATTCCCGCCCCTAGCCATTATTTCCTCCTACCAAATATTGCAGATAACTTCTCCGCCTACGTTTTGCTGTCTCGCATCTTTATCGGTCAACAAGCCTTTGGATGTGGATATGATTGCAACGCCATAGCCTTCGAGTACCCTGGGCAGCTCTTTGGCTCCCCTATATATTCTAAATCCCGGGGTCGAGACCGATTTAATACCGGAAATCGCCCTTTCTTTATTCACATATTTAAGATAAACCCTTATTACGCCTTTCTTACGATCATCAATGCGTTTGAAATTTTTGATATACCCTTCTTTCTGAACTATTTTAAGAATTTCATAAGACAGCCAGGAGTAAGGAATATCTGTTTGCTCTTTCAACGCTTTATTGGCGTTTCTTATGCTCGTTAACATGTTACTTATTGTATCTACCGATGCCATATCTTTTCTCCTTACCAGCTTGCTTTTCTAACGCCTGGAATCTTCCCATCCGAGGCCAGTTTCCTGAAACAAATCCTGCAAACTCCGAACTTCCGGTAATAACCGCGTCTTCGTCCGCAGATCTTACACCTGTTATACTTCCTGGTCTTATATTTAGGCTCCCGATTACACTTAACTATCCACGACGTTTTTGCCACCTTTGCCCCCTACTTAACGAACGGCATACCGAAACATTCAAGAAGCGCTTTAGCTTCTGCGTCGGTTTTTGCCGTAGTTACAATTGTAATATCCATTCCATGAATCTGATCTGTTTTATCTACATCCACCTCAGGAAACATTACCTGCTCTTTTATTCCCATAGTGTAATTTCCTCTGCCATCAAAGGACTTGCTGGGTACACCCTTAAAGTCTTTGGCTCGAGGTAAAGCAACTTTTATAAAACGCTCGAGGAATTCATACATCCGGTCTCCGCGCATAGTCACCATAGCTCCTATAGGATTCCCAATTCTTATTTTAAAGTTGGAAATGTCTTTTTTCGCTCTGGTTATTACCGGATGCTGCCCTGTTATTGCTGCAAGCCCGGCAACAATAGCATCAATTAATTTTACATTCTCTGCGGCCTTACCCATTCCCACATTAAGGCTTATCTTAACAAGCTTGGGAACCTGCATAACAGACTTGTATTTAAACTGCTTCATCATTTCTGGAACCACTTTTGACCGGTATAATTCTTTTAATGTTGGCATCATATATTAACCTTTGTCCTTAGATTAGTTCGCCGCATAATTTGCAGGCTCTTGACTTTTTCCCATCCTTTAAAAACTTCATTGCAACCTTCGTTGGTTTACTGCATTTATCGCAGACAAGCATCACTTTAGATATACTTATCGGGGCTTCCATGGTAACTATTCCGCCCTGCTGTTGCTGCTGACTCGGTTTGACATGTTTCTTTACAAAATTAACACCTTCAATAATAACCTTGGTAACAGGATCCCCTCTCTTTGTGGTTACTCTTGTAACACTTAAAATCTTTCCTTTTTTTCCTTTATCTTCACCACTCAATACTTCAACGGTGTCACCTTTTCTAAGTCTCGTTTTAAGTACACTCATTTAAACAACCTCCGATGCCAAAGAGATTATCTTCATAAAATTCTTATCTCTTAATTCCCTTGCAACCGGACCAAAAACCCTGGTACCCCTCGGGTTCAATTGGTCATTTATCAGTATTACCGCATTCTCATCAAACTTAACATAAGAGCCGTCTTTTCTTCTGACTTCTTTCTTGGTCCGGATTATTACGGCCCTGACAACCTCGCTCTTTTTTACAAGTTTGTTAGGAATAGCTTCTTTTACCGCACCGACAATAATATCCCCTAAAGAAGCATATCTTTTCCTGGACCCACCCAGCACTTTAATACACATTATTTTTTGTGCCCCGGTGTTGTCAGCCACTTCCATCATTGTTTGAACCTGAATCATATTAAACTCCCTTTTCCGCTTTTGCGTCTTCGACCGGCTTAATCACCGGCATAACTGTTGCCAGCTCTTCTTTAAGTTCTATAGCTTCAACCGAGGTTTTTTGAATAATTTCAATCAATTTCCATCTCTTTGTTTTGCTAAGCGGCCGGCACTCTTCAATCCTTACTAAATCTCCCGGTTTACTCTCTTCTTTTTCATCATGCACAGCATACTTCGTGTAAATTTTAATAATCTTACCAAGTATCTTTTCCTTCTTTGTGCGTAAAACGCTTACCTGAATCGTTTTTGCCGCCTTGTCGCTTACCACCACGCCTACTCTAGTTTTCTTTCCGACTTTCACTTACTTTCTCCTTTTTGCTTTTCTTTCAATATTGTTAAAAGTCTGGCAATATCTCTTTTTGATTGAGATATAAAACTTGGTTTTTCAAGACTCCGCATGGAATGTTTTATTTTTAATTCCATTACCTCTTTTTTCTTCTCTGCCAGCTTAGTCTTAAGCTCTTCAACACTAAGATCCCTAATCTCTTTTATCTTCATATTCTATTGAACCCTCTTAATGAATTTTGTCTTTACCGGCAGTTTATATCCAGCCATTTTAAATGCTTCTTTTGCTACTTCTTCTGTAACACCCGCCACCTCGAAAAGTATCCTACCGGGCTTTACTACCGCGACCCAGAACTCCGGACCGGGTTTACCGCCGCCCATTCTGACTTCAGCAGGCTTTTTTGAAACCGGTTTGTCGGGGAATATCCGCAGCCACATCTTGCCACCCTTTTTTAGTGAACGAACAATGGTGACCCTGGCAGATTCTATCTGCCTTGCCGTAACCCAACTGCACTCCATCGATTTTAAAGCAAACTCACCGAAGTTAAAATCAGAGCCGGCCATAGCCATGCCTCTCATTCTTCCCCTCATTGATCTTCTGTATTTTATTCTTTTTGGAAACAACATAAAGTTACTCCTTTAAATATCTTGTCTATTTGACTTCTGCTGCTTTCGGTGCTTCTGCAACCGGAGCTTTTGCCACAGGTGCCGGGGTAGAAGGTCTCTCGTTCCTGCTGCGATTGTCTCTTCTTCCTTCCCTACCTTCATTACGCCCTTCTCTTACATCTTTACTATCGGTCATGTTTACAAATCCGGAGCCGGGAAGAACCTCACCTTTAAATATCCAGACCTTTACTCCAATTTTTCCGTAAGCGCACATTGCCTCTGTTGCCCCGTAATCTATGTTTGCTCTAAAAGTGTGTAAAGGAACGCGGCCTTCTCTATACCATTCCCTTCTGGCTATATCGTTACCGCCAAGACGGCCGGAACACATAATCTTGATGCCTTTAGCCCCGCCTGCAAGAGCGGCAATAATAGCCTTTTTCATAGCTCTTTTATGAGAAATTCTTTTCTCCAATTGAACTGCAATACTTTTTGAAACTAATTGGGCATCAATGGCCGGATGCCTGACTTCTTGAATACTGATATGAACATCCTTTTTGGTCATTTTTTGAATCGTCTTTTTAAGCTCTTCAACTTCAGAACCTTTTTTACCGATAATGATACCCGGTTTAGCCGTATGAACAATTACAAGCACTTTGCCTACTGTGCGTTCAATCTCAACCCGTGCTATGCCGGCATGTTCCAACTTCTCTTTGATAAAATTCCGAATCTTCCAGTCCTCGAGAATATTAACGGCATAACTTTTCTCGGTAAACCATCTTGATTCCCATCCGCGTATTATCCCTATTCTCATTGAAAAAGGATGAACTTTCTGACCCATTAAAACTCCTCCTTATATCTCTTACTTCTTAGCTTTATCTTCCTTAGCTATTTTGGCTCTTGCTTCTTTAACATTCTGCTTTACCGCTTCTTTTGCGGCAGTACTCTTATCTTTCTTTTGTTTTTTTTCTGCCTGCTCTTCGTCGCTCACTATAATGGAAGCGTGACAAAACTTTCTCTTAATAACTCCGGATCTGCCCATGGCCCTGGCGTGCAGCTTCTTGAAAACCGGCCCTTGATTAGCATATGCCGTCTTCACATAGAGGTTCTCGATGTTTACTCCGGTTTTTGCAGTTATATTAGCAATAGCAGACTTGAGAAGTTTTTCGACAATTTCCGAGCCTCTCTTATTTGTAAACTTTAGAGCGGTCATGGCGATATCTACTTTCTTACCTTTTACCAATTCCATTACTACTCTTATTTTCCTGTCAGGTATCCTTAAATATTTAAACTCTGCTCTCGCTTCCATTTAATAACTCCTTACAAATATTATATTATGTTAAACCCGCAGCTTTTTCTGTCGGCGCTCTGTGCGCTTTAAATGTTCTTGTGGGAGAAAATTCACCCAACTTGTGGCCTACCATCTGTTCGGTTACAAAGACCGAAATAAACTTCTTGCCGTTATGGACAAGGAAGGTAAAACCGACCATCTCAGGCGCGATAGAACATCTGCGGCACCAGGTTTTAATGGTCTTTTTCTCTTTAGCCAGTTCAATCTTCTGCACTTTCGCTAATATTTTCTCATCAACATATGGACCTTTTTTTGCGGACCTGCTCATTAATTCTTCTCCTTATTATATTCGTGCTAAATTACTTTCTTCTCTTAATAATAAACTTATCTGTTCTCTTATTCTTTCTGGTTTTATAACCCTTAGTCGGAACATTAGAGAAGGAAACCGGGTGATTATTACCTTTACTCCGGCCTTCACCGCCGCCATGCGGATGATCGCAAGGATTCATAGCCATGCCTCTTACTGTCGGCCTTATTCCCTTCCATCTTGTCCTGCCGGCTTTGCCTATGTTAATGTTCTCGTGTTCGATATTTCCCATCTGACCGATAGTCGCATAGCATTCTATAGAAACTCTGCGCATTTCGCTTGAAGGCATTCTCAAAGTACAATATTTTCCTTCTTTCGCCATAACAGTAATTGCTGTGCCGGCTGACCTTCCGATCTGGCCGCCATTACCTTTATTGAGTTCAACATTGTGAACTATCGTACCTACCGGAATTGCTTTTAAAGGCAGACAATTGCCTATTTTTATATCTGAAGTTTCACTCGAGATAACTGGATCACCAACCTTTAAACCATCCGGACAAAGTATATATCTCTTTTCTCCGTCTTTATAATTTACCAAACAAATCCTTACAGTTCTGTTCGGGTCATATTCGACGGTAGCAACCACACCGGGAACACCGATTTTGTTTCTTTTAAAATCAATAATACGATAGGACGGGGATGTTCCTCCCCCGCGATGCCTGACGGTTATTCTGCCGTAACTATTACGGCCGGCATGCTTTTTCAATCTGACAACAAGAGACTTTTCTGGTTTTGAAACCGTAATTTCTTCAAATGTGTCAACCGTCATCTGTCTTCTGGACGGTGTTATGGGTCTAAATGTCTTAAGCGGCATATTTTACTCCTTAAACTTCAAATTGCTGGATCTTGGTGCCTTTTTTAAGCGTCACATACGCTTTCTTCCAATCGGGTTTTAAGCCCTTGCGAAGACCAAGGCGCCGTTGTTTACCGGCAACGATTACCGTGTTTACTTTTTCCACGGTTACATTAAACAGTTTTTCAACTGCTTTCTTAATCTCTATTTTGTTTGCGTCCACTGCGACCGCAAACACATAAACCGAATTTTTTTCTTTCAGCTCTGTCCCCTTCTCGGTTATTAAAGGCTTTTTTATTACCTGCGTCAGTTCCATCTTATTTCTCCAGTCTTTTTTCTAAATTTTGAATAGCGTCTTTTGTAAAGACCAGTTTCTCGTAGTTAAGGAGATCGTGGCAATTAATATTGTTCAAGTAAATCAATTTGGCACTCGCAAGATTCGCAGCCGATTTTTTGAGAATATCATCTTTTTTATCGGAGATAACAAGAGTCTTTGAGCCAATTACCTTCAAGTTACCGAGTGTTACCGCAAAATCTTTGGTCTTTGGTTTTTCATATTTAATTTCAGAAATTACAACAACAGAATTTTCTTTTATCTTCTCGGACATAATGGAACAGTAGGCTAATTTTTTTACTTTTTCCGGCATGGCATAGCCGAATTTTCTTTGTTTAGGACCGTGCGCAACACCGCCATGTCTCCACTGAATAGCTCTCGTGGAACCCTGTCTGGCCCTTCCGGTTCCTTTCTGATTCCAGGGTTTTTTACCGCCGCCTGAAACCTCACCTCTGGTCTTTACTTTAACAGTACCGCGTCTTTCATTATTAAGCTCATTTAAAACAGCTTCACTAACAATATCTTTTCTCGGCGCAATTCCAAAGTAATCTTCACTTAAAGAAATAGTTTCTATCTCTTTTCCGCTCATATCGTATACTTTCAAACTAGGCACTATTTCTTACCTCCAGCCGGTCTTGCAGGCGCTTTTTTCTTTTCCCTTTCAGCTTTTTCCTTGGCAACAACGGCAGCTAATCTCTTAGCTTCTTCTTCTTTTCTTCTGTTATCGCTATTCATAAGCCGTTTAATGCTCTTGGAAGCTTTCAAAATAACCAGCGAGTTTTTTGCTCCCGGCACAGCCCCACGAACTAAAATTATATTCTCTTCCATATCGACAACAACTATTCTTAAGTTCAGCGTAGTCTTGGTTTTTCCGCCCATCTGACCAGGCATTCTTCTGCCTTTCCAGATATGACCTGCAACTCTGACACGACCGCCGATACCACCCGGTGCTCTGTGAAAGGTTGAACCATGTGATCCGGGACCACCCTTAAATCCATGCCTCTTTACTACACCCTGAAAGCCATGACCCTTTTCAAGTCCGGTTACATTTACATATTCTCCGGGAACAAATATATCAGCAGCCAGAGACTGCCCTAGCTGATATTTAGAAGCATCCTCGACTCTAAATTCCCTGAGAAACACTTTGCCACCCGTACCCGCTTTCTTAAAGTGGCCTTCTTCAGGTTTGTTAATATTTTTTTTCTTTTCAACAAAACCCACCTGAATGGCATTATAGCCGTCAGTATCTTTTGTTTTTAATTGTGTAACAACACACGGTCCGGCCTGAATAACTGTAACAGGTTCAGCCTTTCCCTCAAATAAAATCTGAGTCATTCCTAACTTCTTTCCTAATATTCCTTTAGTCATAAAAACCCATCCTTAATTTTTCTTAAATTTTCAATTTAAACAGTGCTTTAAAGCTTAATTTCAACATCTATACCTGCCGGAAGATCCAGCTTGGCAAGCATATCCACGGTCTTGGGAGTGGGTTCAAGAATGTCCAGAAGTCTTTTGTGCACTCTGATCTCGAACTGTTCCCGGCTCTTTTTGTCAACATGCGGAGACCTGAGAACCGTATATCTGCTAATCTTGGTTGGCAGAGGAATAGGACCCACAACTCTTGCACCGGTCTTCTTCGCCACACTCACAACTTCAACAACAGATTTGTCAAGTAGTCTGTGGTCATACGATTTCATTTTTATTCTTATTTTCTGCTTGTCCATTTTTTTCCCGTTGTCCTTTATTCTATAATCTCGGAAACGACGCCCGCCCCAACCGTGTGGCCGCCTTCCCTGATTGCAAATCTTAATTCTTTTTCCATCGCGATGGGCGTGATTAACTCCACTTCCATCATTACATTATCT